>Ga0209542_10008977_pt1 | contig 18491 bp, 16 predicted proteins | sample RifCSPhighO2_01_FD_184028 | JGI IMG/M metagenome (GOLD analysis project Ga0209542, IMG submission 184028) | Soil microbial communities from Rifle, Colorado - Rifle CSP2_plank highO2_0.1 (SPAdes) (version 2) | ecosystem: Environmental > Terrestrial > Deep subsurface > Rock core/Sediment ...
GGTGTTTGTGGGAATATTGATAACTGTCTTTTTAAACTTAATTCGGTACAGGAAGACACTGATAGTGATGGAATTGGAAATGCGTGTGATTCTGATAACTCAATGGACGTAGACGCCGATGGCGTTTTAGATAACTTAGATAACTGCCCTTATATTCCAAATCCTGGTCAAGAAGATACTGATGCAGACGGAACGCCAGATATTTTAGATCCATTAGACAACCCCTTTGCTTATCCATTAATATTTCCTAATCCTTATAATGTCTCATCGCATATTGAATATGCACAACAGCAAATGAAGAACGTGTTTAGTTTGAATTCAAGTTCTCCTTTGATTGACGCGGGGACTTTAATTTCTGGTTATCATTGTCCTGTTTCTGGAGTAGATGATGGAAATGGATGTAGGGTTTGGTACGGAAATGCACCGGATATCGGCGCCTATGAATACAATCCCGGAACAATGGGATGCATAACTAAAACAGAGTTAGATAATGAAATACAAAAATTTGTAAATGCACAGATTGGAATTGTGGATGTGACTAATAAGGTTGTGGGTTATCTGGGGTGTTGAATATTTGCTAAAGGCAAGATAGAAAGGTTGAATTAATAATCCTGAAAAAGAAAGTAGAAGGATCTTATTTAAGGATAAAAAGTCTACCATTATATAGATATATATCCTTAAGAAGTATACCCTTTAAAGGGAAAGGTTTTTAAATAGAGAGAGCATAGAATATTTATGAATATCACAGAGATAAAGAGAATTATTCAGGACCAAGAGAAGGAAAAAGATAAAATATTAAAAGAAGAAAAAATAATCAAAAGAGATTTAGATGTTAAATCTTTAAAGAAGTTTATAGAGCATCCAAATGTTCTGGCTATTTTAGGTATTAGACGATGTGGAAAGTCAGTATTATCATGGTTTTTAATGGAAAATAAAAAATATGGCTATATAAATTTTGATGACGAGGCTTTTTATGGTGCGGAAGCAAAAGATTTGAATACTATCTTGAAGGCATTTTATGAATTATATGGTAACATAGATTTTTTTATATTTGATGAAATTCAAAATATTGATGGCTGGGAATTATTTGCCAATAGGCTAAGAAGAACAAAAAAAATAATAGTTACGGGGAGCAATTCTCAATTATTATCGGGAGAGTTAGCAACCTATTTAACTGGCAGGCATATAGACTTTATTTTATTTCCTTTTTCCTTTAAAGAATTTTGTATTTTCAATAAAATAGATGTTGAAAAATCTGCTAAATCGTATGATACTGAGACTTCTGCAATTATGGAAAACGCTTTGTCAGAATACATAGAAAAGGGAGGGCTGCCAGAGTCTTATAAATATGGCAAACAAGTTATTAAATCAACTTTTGGGGATATAGTAAAAAAAGATATTTCTAAAAGATACAATATTAGGAGCAGAGTAATAGAAGGGCTGGCAAAGCACCTTGTTACAAATTTTTCGAATGAAATAAGTTATAATAAACTAAAGAATGTTTTATCAATAAAAAAAATACAAACAATAAAGAATTATGTAAGATATTTTGAAGAGGCTTATTTAGTCTTTGTTCTTGAGAGATTCTCATATAAATTAAAACAACAAACGATTGCCCCTAAAAAGATTTATTGTATAGATACAGGAATAATAAATTCTATTTCTTTTAGGTTTACTGAAAATTTTGGAAGATTATTTGAGAATATAGTTTGTGTGGAGTTATTTAGAAGAAAAAGTTATATCCAGAGCGATATTGAGATATATTATTGGAAAAATGCTCAACAGGAAGAAGTAGATTTTGTTATTAAAGAGTTGAAAGTAAAACAACTTATTCAAGTTTGTTATGATTTGAGCGACAAAGAAACAAAAGAAAGAGAAGTAAAAGCATTGATAAAAGGAAGTGTTGAGTTAAGGTGCAAAGATCTTTTAGTTATAACTAATGATTATGAAAAAGAAGAAAAAATAGGCGGGAAGAAAATTAGTTACATTCCTTTGTGGAAGTGGCTGTTGAAAAACTAGTAAAACTAAAAGATTTTAAACTCGGAAAACTTTGGATTGAGATGAAAAGAGGGTCGATATTTTTTGTTACTTTAGTGATGTTACTTGGAGCAATCGTATTATTGTTATTGATTGGGAAGTTAGGGATAAATGGATATGCTTCTTATGACTGGAAATTTGAAAATTTAGCTATGCAAAAGGGAGTGACGGGGAATTCTGTGTTTGATTGGTTTAAAGAATTGTTTGGGGTTCAAACTTCACCTACACAAACTGCTAATTCTTATTTTGATGATTACACGGATAATATAACTTCAAACTTAGGAATAAATCAGAGCAGTATTGTCAATGTTGTCTGGGATGGGATTTCTGCGTATAAGCCGGTCGTTGGGAGTGCGACGGAAGTTATACCTGATGGAAGCACAACTTTACTTATGCATATGAATAAAAATGTTAATGATAGTTCTGGAAATGGAAATAATGGTGCAATAACTGGGAATGTTAATTGCTCTGTTTCAGGGAAGTTTAATCAGGGATGCGGGTTTGACGGGGATGGAGATGGCATTACTACTCCTGGAGATTTGATTGGGGGATTGAATCAAGTGACTATAAGTGTTTGGGCGAGAGCATCTACATTGGTTGGTTTAGCCAATGATAAATATTTAGCATCTTCAGGAAGCAACGTTTTATATTTCCGCCTTGGGACTTCTGGTGGAAATGCAGGAAAGGTATACTTTTATCTCTATAATAATAGTGGGATTACGTTTGAAGCACAATCAAATACTAATTTGATGGATACGAATTGGCATCATTATGTTGGTGTGCTAAATGGAAGCACTGTTCTTTTGTATGTTGATGGGGAAGAACAAAATGTAAAGGCTAATTTTAATGGAAAGATACAGACGACTGCAAGTAGTTTCATCGTTGGATTATATGCTTCTGGATTAAGATCTTGGAACGGAACAATTGACGAAGTTGTTGTTTATAATAGGTCTTTAACTTTACAAGAAATTCAACAATTATATTCTAATGGAGGAGGAGCAGTATCTGGAACGTTCAAATCTAATTTGATTGATTTAGGAGGAAGTTATAATGCTTTGAGAGGAGAATGGAGCGAGAGCAATAATGGAGTTACACAGATTCAAATTAGCAAGGATGGAAATAATTGGTGTGCGTTGAGTAATGGGACGCAGGTAACTGAAGCGATTTGTAGTCAACAATTACCTGCTTCGAATTTGATTTATAGGGCGACATTTAATGATGCAACAAATCTTGATTGGATTAATTTTAGTTGGAGCACGGTTTCTTGTTTAGATGATGATATTGATGATTACAGCACTCTTGGTGGGGGGAGCTGTTGCGGAATTGGAGGAAACAATCCTTGTAATATTGAAGTTGATTGCAGGGATGATATATTTGGAGTGCATCCAGGAGCAGTAGAGATTTGCGGGGATGGATTGGATAATGATTGTACAAACGGTGATTTGACATGTGTTGCTCCGAGTACGATTTACGTTGACAACAATTTAACTGGAAATTGTTTATCTGGGAATTATAATATTGCAACAAGACAATGCAATGGAAATGATGGGATTAAATTTGATACATTGCAGGAAGCAGCGAATAATGTAAGTGCAGGAGATAGTGTTCTTGTTAGGAATGGAACCTATTTTGAAGAAGTAAAAATAGAAAGAAGCGGTTTTGCTGGCTCGCCAATTATATTCAAAAATTATGGGAACGAACATCCTGTGATTGATGCGAATATGACAAGAGAGAGATGTATTTTTGTTGGTAAAGCACAATCTCCTGGGGGAGGCAATTTTGTAATTATTGATGGTTTTGTTTGTAAAAATCCTAAATTTATAACTGGAAGCTCTGCTGGAATTTTAGTTTATGGAACGAAAAATGTGACAATTAGAAATAATATTGTTCTTGGTTTTTCTGATAAAAATGGTTTTGCGACAAAAGTTAATGCTCCGGGGATCTTTGTTCAGGGTCCAAATGAAGATACTATTGTTGAGTACAATTATGTTATTCGTTCCACAAGTACCAGTATTGGTTCTAGAGGCACTCCTTTAGGCGATTGGCCAGGTAATCCACAACGTCCTGTTTTTAGGTATAATCATGTTAGCCATTGCGCAATTTATTGTGATCCAACAAGTTTGGATTATCAGAGTTGTTTAGATCAGGGGCAAAACAATGCGTTTGGAATGCCTTTGAGAGAAATTACAAAAAATGGAATTGTAGAACAGAATATTGCACATCATTGTGATGACGGGGGATTTGGAGAAAATGACTGCGGGAGTCATATCTTTAGAGACAATATTGCTTATAAGGGAAATGCTTTTTATGGTCCGAACGGCAATGGGCCAGGTATAAAGATGAAACCGAGCAATAGAGGCTCAGATCCTGAGGAACTTAGAGGAAATAATACGGTTTATAATAACATTGCTTTTATGAATTGGGCTTCAGGATTTGAGATTAATTCCTGGACTGAAGTTGGTTTTGGTTCGCGTGTTTTCAATAATATAGCTTGGTGGAATGGAATTACAGGGTTTACTGCGACAGGGATAAATATTACGCGTCCAGAACAACATAACGTTTTTATGAATAATATTGCTCTCAACAACTCTAAGGTTTTTTACGGCCGAGTAGATTTTGAGTATAATGGGAATGATATAGAAAACGATTATAATTTCGCAGGGGATGGGCGCTTTATTGCTGGGAATAGCCGCTCATTAAGCGGCGACCCTCAATTATCAAATCTGAATTTATTGATGATAGATGCAAATGGAGATGGTGTTGGAAATGCATGTGATATCTGCAGTGATAATGGGTTAAATATAGATCACTTGAATGATATAGACGGAGATGGAACTTGCGGAAGTGTTGATAATTGTCCGTTGAATTTTAACCCGCTTCAAGAGGATTGCGATGGTAATGGAATTGGAAATGCATGTGATGGCAGCTCATGTTCGTCTGGAATGGATAGCGATGGTGATGGTGTAAAGGATAATGTTGATAACTGTATTAATGCAGCTAACCCTGTGCATATTGTTCCGTTTGACTGCAATATTGACGGAGATACAATTGATAGAGATGAAGGAATTGGAGCTCAATGCGATAGAGATAGAGATAAAATAGGCGACGCTGTTTGCGGGAATATTGATAACTGTCTTTTTAAGTTTAATTCTGGACAGGAAGATTCAGATGGCGATGGAACAGGAAATGCGTGCGATTCTGATAACTCAATGGATGCTGACAGCGACGGCGTCTTAGATTATTTGGATAATTGTCCATATGTTTCAAATCCTGGCCAAGAAGATACCGATGCCGATGGAACGCCAGATATTCTAGATCCATTAGATGATCCATTTGCTTATCCGTCTGTATTTCCCGATCCTTATAATGTTTCTTCACATATAGCTTATGCGCAACAGCAAATGAAAAATGTGTTTAGTTTGAATTCAAGTTCACCTTTGATTGATGCTGGGACTTTAATTTCTGGTTATCATTGTCCTGTTTCTGGAGTAGATGATGGAAATGGATGTAGGGTTTGGTACGGAAATGCACCGGATATCGGCGCCTATGAATACAACTCCGGAACAGCAGGATGCATGACGCAGGGGCAATTAAATACTGAAATACAAAAATTTGTAAATGCTCAGATTGGAATTGTCGATGTGACAAATAAAGTTGTGAGTTATCTGGGGTGTTGAATATTTGCTAAAGGCAGGGTAGAAAGGTTTAAATATATGTATCTAATACATAATGTATGGAGAACATATTTATTAATAGAGAAAAGGAATTGGCAAAACTTAAAGAAATGAAGAATAAGAGATTCTTTCTTGTAGTTAGTGGACGAAGGAGAATAGGAAAAACAGCATTGCTAAAAAAAGCTTTTCCTGGCGCTTATTACTTATTTATCTGGCCAAATAAATCGATAAATTGGCTGACTCAGGAATTAGCAAAAGAGAATAACATTCCAGAGTTTAGAAATTTTAGGGATTTTTTGTCTTACATGCTTGACCAAAATAAGAATTTAATAATAGACGAATTTCAAAATATTTCTAGCATTGATAAATCAATTTATGGAGAGATACAGGAGATAATTGACGATAGGAAATTTAAAGGGAAATCACTAAATCTTGCTGTTGCTGGTTCAAGTTATTCTTTGATGAATAAAGTATTTAATGATGTTGCTTCTCCTTTATACGGGCGAAGAACGCACGAAATAAGAGTTTCTCATCTTCCCATTAAGGATTTATTGAAATGGATAAAAATGCCATTAAAGGATTTTATTGAGATATGGTCTATTTTCGAAGGCATTCCATATTATTATGAATTAATAGACAAAAACAAAGATTCTATAGGGAATATAAGAGAACTATTAATCAACAAGAATTCAACATTGCAGGACGAAGGAAATGCAGTCTTATCTATAGAATTTGGAGCTCAGTCAAAAACTTACAATACGATTTTGACTGCAATATCTGAAGGAAAGACTAAATTAAATGAAATAGCAAGCGTATTTGAAGATAAGACAAATATTGTTATAAAATATTTAGAAACATTAAGAAAAGAGTTTAGCTTAGTTAGAAGAATAACCCCTATTTTAGATGATATAAAAAAATCAAAATCTGGAAGATATGGAATAAATGATAATTTTTTGAATTTCTGGTTTTATTACATCGAGAAAAATAGAAATTATATTGAACAGGACAGGTTTAATGAATTAGAGAGTTTTTTCATGTCAAACTTTAATAGCTATGTTGGAAAGACATTTGAAAAATTTATTATTTCTTTAATTAAAGATAATTTAATAGATGAGTTTGCAAAATTTGAGTTTTCTAAAGTTGGGGGGCAATGGGGCAATTTCAGAGGAGAGAATGGCAAACAAGTTTATGAGATTGATATATGTGCTGTGAATGAAAAGACAAAAGAGATTCTATTTGGAGAGTGCAAATGGCAGGAGAAAGTTAATTCTTTAAGTGTCTTGAATGAATTGAAAGATAAGATAAATTATGTACGATGGGAAAATGAAAAAAGAAAAGAGAGTTATGCGGTTTTTGCAAGGTCTTTTTCTAAAAAGGTGGGAGAGTTTGAAGGAAGGAAGGTTTATTGTTTTGACCTGAAAGATATTGAGAAGAGATTGAAAAGCTAAAGGAATTTAAACTGCTGTGTTGCATAATTCTATAAGTTATCGACGATAAAACTTTAAACGAACTTTTCACTTATCAACGATAAAAAATATTTATGCAACACTGCAAATTTAAACTATATTCTCTTTGATAAGCCATGAAAAGAGGTTCGATATTTTTAGTTTCTTTATTGCTTTTAATAGGGGGAATTATTTTATTGTTATTGATTGGAAAATTAGGGATAAATGGATATGTTTCTTATAAAGGGAAAGTTGATAATTTAGCTATAGCGGAAGACCAAAATAATTCCTTATTGCTATTTTGTTCTCCCGAATATAGCTACAGACAAACTTGAGGAATTACTAAAGTCTGTAGCTATATGCAGAAAAATGCGGGAATTACTGGAGATTCTTTTTTTGAGGATTTGGGAAAATGGGTTAAGGATTTTATTTTGGGAAAAGAAGAACAAGTTGGAGGAAAAATTAGCTAAACAAATACGATGATTCTATTAATAATGTTTAGGTTTAGGAGATACTGTAAACGTGGTAAAGTTTAAATAACATAAAGATTATTAAAAATTAGGATAAACAAAGAGGGTATGATGACAGAAAGAAAAGAAATTAAGAGCGTTTTTATTTTATTTTTAACATTGGTGTCTATATTTGTTTTTAGTTTTGCCTTTGTTGAGGGTGGGAGTGTTACAAGGAGCTTTACTTCTCCTGTTTCGAGCGGGGCAAACCTTCAGGTAAATTTAGCAGTTGACGCTAATTCTTCTGATAAATTTTTTATAATTGAGGATTTTTTCCCCCCTGAGTTTACCTTTGTTAGCACTTCATTGGGCATGGTAAATTTGAGTGTTAATAGTCATAGAATTGTATTTGTCAATTATAATTATACTCCTCCGACAAGTACGGTATTAAGTTATTATATTAACGCTCCTTCTTCGACTGGGAGCTATAGTTTAGAAGGAAATTATACTATGGGGAGCAATGTTTCTAATGTTATTGGTGGGAATAATTCTATAAGTGTTGTTGCTTGTTCTGATAATTTTGATTGTGATGATGGAGCATTTTGTAATGGCGGAGAAACATGTAACGTTGGAAGTTGCGTTGCAGGGACTTCACCTTGTTCTAATGATGGAATTTCATGTACAGTCTGTGTTGAGGCTACAGATACGTGCAATGTTCCCGATGATTTTGTTTGTAGCGATGGATTATTTTGTAATGGAAATGAATCTTGTAATGCTCTATCGGGATGTCAAACTGGACCGCCTCCAAGCGTTAATGACACATTTGCTTGTACGGCGGACACATGTGTAGAATCTGTTCCTCATGATATTCATACTCCAAATAATGCTATATGTAATGATGGATTATATTGCTCTGGGAATCAAATTGATGGAGCAGAAATTTGTGTGGGTTCAGGAGGAGATGTTTCTGGATGTCAATCAGCATCCCTTACAAATTGTCCTTCAGGACAAACTTGTGATGAAATCTTAGATTCTTGTCAAGTATTGCAATGTTTTATTGATGGAACAAAAGGCTCAAATGAATTGTGTGATACTAATGACTTCGGAGGAGTGAGTTGCATTTCTCTAGAATATCCTGCGAATGGAACATTAACTTGCACAAATGGATGTGTATTTAATGAAACTAGTTGTTCTCTACTTCCAACTTATTCTAATTTTAATGGTTCTACTACTAATTTCTCTTCTGTTTCTAATATCGGAAATGTTGGTAATGCAGTTTTAGAGAACAGAAATTATGGAAAGATAGAATTTTATTCTAATCTTGATTTCTCAAGACTTGATTTAAATAAGCATGTTTTGATTACAGATAAGAAAGTGTTTGTAAATTTAACTGGGGCGGGGATTGTCAGATTTAGCGTTCCATCTAAATTAACATTCTATAATGTTGGATTTACAACACCAAAAGTAATGAAAGATGGAATTGATTGCGGGGCTAGTTGCGTATTTTTGAATTGGACTGGAGGAAATTATAGCATAAATATTTCTGGATTCTCGACTTATGAAGTTGTTGAAGGATATACGTCGCCATGCACAAATTGTGGTAATAATGGCGATGGAAACAATAACGGAGGTAGCGGACTAACACCAACGATTCCTCAATGTAGAGATGGAAGAGATAATGATGCAGACGGAAAGATAGATTATTCAAATGATACTGGATGCACGAGTAGAGAGGATAATTCTGAGTTAGATGTTTCTGAAATTAATGTAACGTCGGGGGCACTCTGCATTGAAAATTGGGTTTGCGGGAATTATACTGAATGTGTGAATGAAAAAAAGACTAGAACATGTAATGATGCAAATAATTGTGGGACAATCGCGAAAAAGCCTGTTCTAAATGAAACTTGCGTTGTAGAAGGGGGAGGAAACACTGACTGGCAGGGATTAAGCAAGGCAAGCTTGATAGTTTTGTTATCCATATTTGGTATTGCGGTTGTGGTTGTAATTATTACTTTAATGGTGAAGAGAGATAGAATGAAAAGGGATCAGGAAAAAATATCTGTTAAATTTGATCAGCCAATTGTTGCTCTGTTTGCGGCGATCGCTGTTTTTATTTTATTAATGGTTACTTTATCTCTTTTTTTAGGGGGCGTTTCATTATCCCCTTCGGATTTTGGGGTTTGGGCAGCGAGTACTAGTTTACTTTTCTTTTTGTTATTCTCTGCTTTGTTTAGTTTTGTGATGTGGTTTATTGTTATGAATAGAAATGCTAAGAAAAAGAAGAAGGTTAATCGAAAAGTTAGAAGGAATAAAAAGCGGAAGGGTTAGATTATTTTTGTTCAGCAATATAGTTCTTTATAAATTTGATATGATTTTGGGCTACATAACCTCTGCTCAGCAATATGATTCGTAGTTACAGAGATTCCCGATAATTTGGTTACCTTTAGTTCGGTAATCTCTGTCTATACATTCCCGTTTTTTAGTAACTGAATCAACGGGAATGTCTATACAGAAGATTTGGTTAATTAGGGCAACACTTTTTTTAAATCCTCTGTTTGGACAATTCGAATGAACAGCAACATATAGAGATTTAGGGTAATTGAGTTACTTTTTGTCCCTAAATCTCTTATGGACAATTAGGAAAACCAAGTAACCTAATCAACCTAATTGTCCATAATCAACCTAATTGTCCATAATCTTTATGCTTGTGAATCATATTATGCAGTAGATGAACATTTGTTATTTTTGTAAAACAAAAATAAGAGTTTTCATGAAAATCAATCCTCACTTGTTCAGATTGATTTTCTAACTTATATCATTAATAACCTAAACATTATAGTTGGAGCAGGAGGATAAAAGATTAGAAAAGCATAGACAATATTCATTTCAGTAGATGAGCCAATTTTACAAGGGAAAGCTCATATACTGTGCATGACCAATATATTTAAATAGTATTTTTAGATTATTTTGAAGCGTAAAATAAGATAAAAATGATAAAAAAATTTGCTGAAAAAAACTCTGATTATTTTTATTTTGTATTTAGAGTCCTGATAGGTTTATTATTTCTATTGCATGGAATTATGAAAATTCCGATGATACAACAGGGCAAACTGCCTTTAATGGGTTTAATGGGTCTTGCAATGATAATAGAAGTTCTTGGCGGAGCAATGATAATTCTTGGATTGTTCACAAGATATGTTGCATCCATAAGCGCGATTGAAATGATTGCTGCTTTCTTTATAGCACATTATCCAAAAGGAATAAATCCTTTAGCAAATGGCGGAGAATCCGCTGTGTTATTCTTCGCGGCATTCTTAGTGCTTATTGTATTCGGTTCAAGAAAGTTTGCTTTAGACAAAGGATTTAAGAAATGAATTATTTAGTTTTTAATCTTTTTCTTATTTCTTATGTAAAACAAACATATTCCTATTGAAGAAATGATAAAACCTATCAAGAATACTGGCCAATTATAGTAAGTTGGGGAATAGGCTGAAATAACTTGAGAAAATTGCTCGTTGTTTGTAAGAGTTAAGAAGTTTTTGAGGAAATTTCCTGTTATGATTATTTTGCCATAATCAAAGAGCCAGGTAAATAAAACTAGAATAATTCCTAGAATTACCAAGGCAAGTTCTTTTGCATTTATCTTAACCTTTATGTTTAAGTCTTCTAAACTAATTATTAAAATGGCTGTAATAACCATTAAAATTGAACATAATATGGGGGATAGAATAGGACCTATCCATGGCCAAGGAATCAAGAATAATAAATCCCATGTTAAAAAAGAAGAAGGCCATCCTAAAAGAACTTTAAGAAACACATAATAAAAGATATCCCAGATAGCAAAGGCGTAAATAAAATAAGCAAATTTTTCGTATGCTTTCTTGCCCGCGAGCAAGCCTATTGTTATCAGCATTATTATTGTTGCAGATTCTCTTATCCATTCTATGCCTAAAATGTTTGGTTCGATAAAACCTCTAAGAGGAAAATTAAAACCTTGGGGATAAAATAATTTTCTTAAATAAATAACTACAGCAGATTCAAGGAAAGCCATTACAATGGCAAATATAGTTACAATTATTATTTTATTTATGCTCTCTTTTTTCATTATTACATAAAATAAAATTGAGTTTAATAATGTTTTCCTTTTATAGAGCATTCTGGTGATTATGTCACGTATTGTCCAGAATTTCCAAGGAATATTTCTAAAAAAACTAGCGACCAAATCAACAGAAATATCCCTAAAGATAAAAACGCCCAGACCCGGATTTGAACCGGGGAATCGCTTGCGCGAAAGTAGGTTAGCAACCTACCGCCGTAACCGCTGGGCCATCTGGGCTTTCTTATTGTCCTTATTTTATTCTATTTTATGCCATCAGTGGATTATATGGTTTTTGCTTCAAAATTGCTAATTTTTAGTATAGTGGCATTTTTATGCCCCTCTATTAGCAACCACTTGGAGTAACCGCTGTCCCATTTTGGCATATTAATATGATTCCTATAATGCTTTAAAATCTTTGGGTGCCCTTAATGTCAATATCCAAATCTTCTATCGTATTCTTTGTGACTAAAGAACCATTCTAAAATAATACTTACTACTATTGCTTCTCCGCCTTCAATTGTATAAATAAGACGCCAGCCTCTTGGTAAATCATACTTCCAGATATTATCTGCATGATAATCTCTCACATATTCTTTAGGCATCTGTCTTTTAGGTACTTGAATTCCACAAAAAACATTCTTCTCAATATTGTCCATTGCCCGATTAATAAGCCCGAACATTTCCTTTTCTTGTTCATCGCCTTGCTCTAATTTATAAAATGCCTTTTCAAGTTCTTTATTAAATAATCTTGTTTCTTCCAGCGTTTTAAACTGGGGATGGTTTTATTGGCAAGGAATTCGGCTTCCTCTTTGGTGAGCTTCAATCCTGACATAAGATGCTCTACTGAAGAATCTATTGCCTCCTGGCGTTTTAAATTTGGTTTTGTGAACTTGCCTAATTGAAAACAAAACTTGCAGTATTCTTCATTTAAAGACTTATTTTTATTTGTCCCGAAAAAGCCATTTGTTAAAGGCATTCCACAGCTTTGGCATCTTAGTTTTTCCATGTTTTGTTAAATCATTTGGAATTTATATACTTTGCGAATTAGCGCTACTTAGAATTCTGAAGTTACGAGGATATTTTTACGTTACAACTTTAATAATTGCTCAATCGTCTTAATTATAAAAGAACTTAATTTAATGAATACTAAATTTAATATATTGTCCATCTTTTCAAGGTAAATTTTTAAAATTGATCAACCTTTACTTCATAAAGAACAAGTAGATACGAATTAGCAAACAACAGATTCCTTTTCAGGTTTATTATTGATAAAATTATTTATATTGTCGATTGTTTTTTGAATTATCCTTTCTAGAGCTTCTTGGCTGTAGAATGCAATATGCGGTGTGAAAACTACATTATCTTTCGCAAGTAAAATATGGTCTTCAACTAGTTGTTCCAAAGCTTTAATCTTCTTTTTGTCATAGAGAAGTTGTTTTTCCTCTTTTATCAATTCTTCTCCTTCCAAAACATCCAATCCGACGCCTGATAAAATATTTTTGTCCAGGGCCCATATTAAGGAATTTGTATCAACTAGTTGACCTCTTGATGTATTGATTAAAATTGATCCTTTTTTCATTAATTTTAATGATTCTTTATTAATCATGTGGTAATTTTTTTTAGTGTACGGAACGTGTAAAGTAATTATATCTGATTTTTTATATAATTCTTGAAGAGGGACATATTTAAAATCTAATTGTTCTGCGAGAAATTCATCTTTATTAGGATCTGTGACAAGGACTTTCATTTCAAACCCTCTAGCTATTCTTATTACATGTTTTCCTATCCTACCTGAGCCTATTACTCCTAGTGTTTTGTTTTTTAAATCAAAACCTATTAAACCTTCTATTGAATAATCTCTTTGCAAAGTTCTTAGATATGATTTATGAACATTTCTTGATAAAGCTAAAATTAGTGCAAATGTATGTTCTGCAACAGTATTTTCTCCATATGAAGGAACGTTAAAAACTTTGATTTTTTTATTTTTACATGATTTAATATTAATATGATCATACCCTACAGATCTTGTTGCAATAAGTCTTAATTTTTTAAGATTTGATAATATTTTCTGATTAATATAAGAATAAATAAATACCGAGATAATATCCGAACCTTTTGCAATTTTAACGTTTTCTAGAGTCAAATGTCCCTTTATAAAAGTCAAAGAATGGTTTTTCAATGCCTTTTTTATCATTGGTGTTTCCCAGCCTTGTATTTCAAAGAATGTTATTTTCATTTTTCCTCTTCGTTCTATCTGCCGGAGATAATATGGCAGAAGACAAAAATATTTGAGCAACTTTTTAGTCTTCCACTAATAGTCTAAGACAAATTCTACTTAGCTTTCAAAGTCTTAGACTATATATAAATTGTTTGTTTGAGCTGATTGGAGAGTAGATAATGTTTATAAACTAATTTAGCTTGAATAGTTAATGGTGAAGAATAAATTAAAAGCTAAATTTTCCTATAGGGTTTTAAGAATTTTATTGATAGTTATTGTGGGCATTATAATTATAGCTGGGGTATTTCATGTTTTTAATAAGGGGGATGCTCTTTTCAGCCCTCAAAAGAAAGCTGCTGGAAACTGCCAGGAAAAAACATGGTGTTTGGATTATGATACTATTGCTTATATGGGTGCTAATTGCAGAGTCATTACTAGAGATTGTTCTCAAGGGAATAAGTGTGTTCAGGGAAAATGTGTGACTGGTGGAAATTAGTGAGTTGAGTTTTAAAGAAGAATTTAAAGATAAGTATAGAGAAAACCGATAATTGCTGCACTGCTTAACCGGTTTTCTCTAATGGACAAAACCTATTTTGTTGTGCTATTATTAAAGGTTTTATCCATAACTCTCAAAAACAAGATTTCCTCTCAGCAAATCTGCTAAAATTGATGCATCAACAGAATTGTCCATACTTAAGTACCATAAATTATAATTGCTATACCCTAATGAGTTAGGGTCTACATTTTTTTAATAGACGATAGACAAAAATTACTAATTAAACTAAAAAAATTTATTGAAGATGGCAATGTTTGTAGACCATAATTAATTAAGGGGTATTATTTAGTACTTGGGGTACTTAAGTCAGTTGCTATAATTAAAGGGAACCTCTGTAAACCATAAGAATAATTAAATCTCACGTAAAGCTGATTTTATGGGGATTTAGACACCCCAATCAATTCTTGTTTTTCTTTTCAAATTAGCAATTTCTTCTAAAGTTTTTATCTCTGCTTGAGAAAGCAGATCCTTGTTCTGCTTGAACTTCTTGAACTGAGATTCTGACAATTGAGAATATAGAAATTTTATCTCCTTTAGTTTTCTATCGAATGCCACGCCTGGGAGGGAAATTGCAACCTCCCGCCCTTCATGAGCTTCTTCAATCGATTTTTTATCTGATTGAATGGCTTTGACACGAGCAACCTCATCATTATTTTGGTCAATCAAAGGAAGGCTATTTTTTAATTTTCCCGCCAAGACGCGAACGCCGAATACTGCCGGGTTTGAATTTCTAAAAACATATTGAGGAAGAATTTCCAATTTGCAAATTGTGGCTAATTCCATTAAGCGAGACCTTTCTATATCAGATTGTTTTTGTTTTCTCCAGGCTTGAAGATCTTCGATTAATTTGTAAATTACTTCGTTTGTTATAACTTTAATTCCTTCTGATGAATTTTCTTCATCTAATTTAACATTGAAACCTAGAATAATTGCATTTAAAGAATCAATTTCTAGGTTTGCTTTTGCAGAGATTATATCTGTTTTATTTATTTGGCCTATTCCTGCCTTCATAATGTTAATATTGTTTTGTTTTAACAAGGTAATTAGGGCTTCTAAACTACCTAAAGAATCTGCTTTTATTATAATCCCCTGAGAATCTGTCTTTATGGACTGGGATAATTCTTTCTTGAAGGATTCTTTAATTTTTTCTAAATTATTATTTACTTTCTGGAAGGACATTCCCGGAAGAACATCTGACTTGTTTGTTAAATGTAACTTAACACCTGTGGCTGCGGTTGCTTCTTTTACTGATTTGTATTTAAAAGATAGAGGCTCTATTTCTTCAATTGCTCTTATCTTTGTAATGACTATGTTATCAAAACTTGCAATTGCGATTTTATCTCCTTCTTTAATTATTCCATCGTATAGAATGGCTTCTATTGAGTTAATTGTTTTCTCTTTCTTTATTTCTAAAATAACTCCTTTTGTCTCTTCAGATATTATAAGCCTTTCTTTTAGGAAACCTTGCGACAACCCGCATAAAACAAGGAGTAATTCAGGAATTCCTTCTTTGGTTCTTGCAGAGCAAGGGACAAGGGCAACTTTTTTTGTGAAGTCAGATATGCAGTAATATAATTCAGAATCAAAACCAAATTCGGATAAAGATCCTTGGAAAGTTAGCAATGCTTCTTGGAATTCTTCGGAGACATTAATTGCTTGTGATTCGATTGATTCTTTTAAAGTCTTGCCGTTAAAAGGCTTCCATCCAGAAATTGAGTCTATCTTATTTAAAGCTATGAGAAAAGGAGTTTTATTGGACTTAAGAATTTGCAGGACTTCAGCTGTCTGAGGTTTTATTCCTTCTTTTATGTTAACGACAAGAATAGTTAAATCTGCTAATGTGCCTCCTCTTTTTCTTAAATTTGTAAATGCTGCGTGGCCTGGAGTGTCAATGAATAAAAATCCTGGAATTTCTAGGGAAATTCCTTTTTTATCAATCAGAGGGCAGGCTTTTTTTATCTGTGTTATAGGGTATTTTGTAAAAGATATTTTTTGAGTTATGCTTCCTGCTTCTCCTTCTTGAATAGTGCTACTTCTAAAACAATCTAAGATTGAGGTTTTTCCATGATCTACATGACCTGCTACAGTAACGATTGGCTGGCGAAGTGGGTTAGTGGTTGTGGTTTTCATATAAAGATGGGTGAAAAAGAGATTAAAAACATTATGGAACGAAAAAAAGAGCAGAGGTCGTGAAGACCTTAAGCTGTTATTAAGACGAGTTCTTAACTAAAAAACATGGAAAAAAATATCTATAGGCGATACAGAGGATTTGGTTAATTGGGTTACTATCTTTTCAAATCCTCTGTATGGAGATGTCAAGATGTTTACGACATCTTGAGCACCTCAAAATATGAAATATTTTGATGGCACAAAAATCTCTGATTTTTGTTGTGCTCAAGAATCAATGATTCTTGACAATTCGAATGAATGGCAACATACAGAGATTCCCGATAATTTGGTTACCTTTAGTTCGGTAATCTCTGTCTATACATTCCCGTTTTTTAGTAACTGAATCAACGGGAATGTCTATATAGAGATTTAGGGTAATTGAGTTACTTTTTGTCCCTAAATCTCTAATGGACAATTAGGAAAACCAAGTAACCTAATCAACCTAATTGTCCATAATCAACCGAATTCTCCATAACTTTAATTTTCGTAAATCCCCATATTTGCTAGAATATGGATAAAACCTTTGATTAAAGCACAAAGCAGGAGGTTTTATCCATTAGAGAAAACTGACAAAACCGTGCTACAATCATCAGTTTTATCTATAATACCAAAATCCGCCTCTGCTTTTGTCTTTACAAGAAAGCATCTTTTCCACTTCTTTTTTCTCAATTTTTCTTGGAGTATGTGTTTCAAATACCCTTCCCAATTCTCTTGAAAGATAAGTTTTACTGAATAGAAAGGTTTTTTATCTTTCTTTTGCATACTAATTGATGGAAGAGAAAAAACAAGAACAGATAAAGAAATTTTCTAAAATTTCTAATTTCCAATTTGAAACTGAAAAGGAAAATAACTCAGATAAAGATAAATTAGAAATAAGAAAGGAAGCGAAAGAGCTACTTGAAAAGTTTTCTAAGACACTTGAGAAAGTCAAATTTAAGAAAAAAGTTTTAAAAGAGGAATTTGGAGGGATGAGAGAGGAGGGAGAAGGACTTGTAGGAGATTCTGATTTTAGGGAGAGATTTTTTAAAAATGCGCCTCATAAAGAAGGGAATTTCTTGATTGCTGAGAAGAAGAAGTGGTAGAATAAATTAATAGAATTATTAGGCGAGATTGATGAAGAAATAGCCTTAAACATGATAACTTATCTGGAATTAATGCTAGGTTTGGATTTTAAAAATCAAAAGCATAAAAATGAAGAAGATTTTTATGATAAAATTTTTACTTTTTATTCTGTACTTGAATTGGATTATGCATCAAGTAAAAAAAACAGCGAAATTAATCGAGAATTAAAGAGAAAAGAGAACATTATAGAACCTTTTGATTGTGCAATAGCCTCTATTTATCTTACTAATGGAGTTAATAAAATGATTACTAGAAATATAAAACATTTTGAAAACATAAAGGGCAAGAAGTTGTGAAATACTAAGTTTTAAAAAGCTAAAATACTGATTTTTAAAATGGTTAAAAAAGAAGCTATAGAGAATTTCGATAATGATGTTACTAAAAAATCGAAATTCTCTAATAGGACAATTTACAAAAAAAGCAACATAATTAAACAAATTGTCCATAAGAAAAATGCTAAGGGAAAACAGAAGAAGCTTGTTAAGGGAACGAAAGAAAAGAAATCTTCGATGAAAGAGAAGAAGATGTTATTTGAGGTAGAAGGGGATAATGATGATCTTAGCGGAGAGATTTCTGTTGATTTGAATGAGGAACCTAAGATTAAAGGTATAGAGATTCCCTCTAATTTGGCCACTCTACAATCGGGAATCTCTAATAGACATTCCCGAACGAAAGGTGATACAATCAACGGGAATGTCTATACTAAGAGGGCTGAGAATGAT
>Ga0209542_10008978_pt1 | contig 18487 bp, 14 predicted proteins | sample RifCSPhighO2_01_FD_184028 | JGI IMG/M metagenome (GOLD analysis project Ga0209542, IMG submission 184028) | Soil microbial communities from Rifle, Colorado - Rifle CSP2_plank highO2_0.1 (SPAdes) (version 2) | ecosystem: Environmental > Terrestrial > Deep subsurface > Rock core/Sediment ...
CCACAAATAAAATTCCAATAAAAAATAAAATATTTCTTTTATTTGCCATAATTATGTAATCTAAAGTTAAAGTCTATTTTTAAAGATTCCCGTGATAAAAATTTATATTGATTATATGTATTAATATATCTCCTTTTAATTATAAAAGAGAAAACAGTAGAAAGCCTTAAATATATTGGAACATAATAGTTACACATGGAACAAAAGGATTATAAAATGGAAATTATCAACGAATTGTTAAAAAACAATAATCATATTAGAGGAATGGCTAAAAATATCAACACCAATCACATGAATATAATCAGAAGAATAAAAGAACTTTCCAAAGAAAATGTTGTTGATTATAAAGAATTTGGAAAAAATAAGACCTATTTTTTAAAGAAGACAATTGAATCAAAAAACTATATTTTTTCAGCAGAAAATTATAAACTAAACAGAATAATAAAAAAATACCCTGAATTAAGAAGTATAATTGAGAAAATTCAGAATGATAAAAGGATTAGATTAGCAATTTTATTTGGTTCGTATGCAAAGGGTTTGGCAAAAAAAGATAGTGACATTGATATTTTTATAGAGACAAATAATAAAAAAATCAAGGATGATATTAGTCTTATTGATTCAAAATTAAGTATAAAAATAGGTAAATATAACAAATCAAATCTATTGATTAAAGAAATAGAAAAAAATCATGTAATCATAAAAGGAGGTGAGTATTACTATGAAAGAAATCAATTTTTTAAAGAAAATTAAAGAACAAAGAAAATTAGAATTAGTTGATTCAAGTGAAGAAATGAAAATGTCTTATATGATTAAATCCGAAAGTAATTTAATTTCTGCTAAAATACTCTTGGGTAATGAAAGGCTTGAGGAGTCTGTAAGTCTTACATATTACAGCATGTATCATTTACTTAATGCATTATTGTTTAAAGTTGGGATAAAATCAGAAAATCATACAGCATCAATAATATTATTAAAACTTCTTTTTGGAATTGACAATAAAGATATTTATGAGTCAAAAAAAGAAAGGATAGACAAACAATACTATATTGATTTTATTATAACAAAAAATGATGTTGAAGATACAATAAAGAAAGCAGAAAGGTTTAATGCTAAAATAGTTGATTTTATTTCTAAAATTAGTAATAATGATGTTAAAGATTATAGAAAAAAGTTTATTGGGATATTAAAATAGATTATTTTTATAAAAAAGTTATATATAAATTAAAGTTCACATATGTAAACTAGAGTTAATATAAATTTTTACAATCACCTTCTCTTCCTTATCCTAGTTATATAATCCCTAAAATCTAACTTTTTCAACAAAAATTTCTCTTTATACAAATTCAAATCCAGAAGAAACATTTCCCTTCTTATTGTCAATATTATATAAAAGATTATTAAAAATGATAGTAGAATAGTTAATATTACTATCACAATATTAATGTTAAATCCCGGCCTGTAATTAGCTATAGAATCTTGACATATTCTGCAACTATTTCCGGAGTATACACAATCTAATTCATCTTCGTCAAAATTCTTTTCTCCATCATAACAATAAGGACAATAACCAAATTCGTCAAATAACATCTGAACATTCAACTCTCTATATTTCCCATCAACCAATTCAAGCCTTGAAATTAAAACATCTTCAAGATTATATATTTCAATATATTCTTTAAAGCATCTATAAACTTTCTTCACTTTAATAGTAATTTTGCTATCACAACTTTGCCTTTCTATTTTATTATATAAACACTGATTATTATCAACACAAGTTCTCTTTGTCTCACCAGGAAGTAATATATTTCCTTCTGCCAGCTCATCAAAGTTATATACCGCCCTGCATTCACTCCATTCACCGCATTCCAAATCAGCAATGCAATCTGCACCTCCTTTAAAACCTAAAGGAAATTCTGTTGAAGAACTGCTAGTCCCTGAAACGCTTGAACTAGAAGGAGAACCAACTATACATGATTCTGTATATCCAGGAGTTCCAAAACACTTATTATCATCATAACAATATCTAGTACCCTGTTTACCTACAGGTGCTCCACTACATAATTCGCATTTTATATTAGATAAACAATAATATCCTCCACCATTAGTTCCAGTAGTAGTTTGTCCTATTTCAGATGTTGTAAATGTGAAGTTATCAGAATTAACACAATTTCCTGCAAAATCACAGCTTCTATAATAATAACCATAAGTAGTATTTGAACTAAGTCCAGTTAAAGTTACAGAATGAGAAATAACAAATTTATTATTTCCAACAGTTGTTCCAAGGCTTGCCCAATATGTAACACTGGAATTACTTCCTTCATTTGTTGTCCAATTTATAACAACATCAGCAGATGTTGCACTCCACACACTTCCAGAAGTTGTTGGAGAGGTAACATCAATATTAACAATAAAGCTGTCATTTAGATTATTCTGGCTTGATGTTACATTATAATTATGACTATCCCACAATGTTTGATTTGCATTTGCAGCCAAAATATAATTGCTCTGATAAACACGAGTACCTCCTGAATTAATGTAATCAGTTATATTGCCAACAGGCGTCCATCCAGTTGCATTTGTAGTAAGATTCATAGTTAAATCCCCAGATACATTATATGCAAGTACACTTGCATTCGCAACATTTGTAGAAGAATTATCAGTTACATGTGCCTGATAATACCATTTACGGATGAGTTCACTTCTACTATCGACAGATTCATTAACATAACTAACATTAATGAATGTATTATTAAGACCCCAGCCATATAAATATAGACTTGTATTCGCAATATTGGTTATATTAATATCTCTAAAAATATTATGACTTGCAGGAGAATTAGAATCAAAAGAATACATAGAAATACCATAATTTTTACTTTTATTTATAAAAAATGAACTAAGAGTATTATTATTTGATTCAATCATATAAATACAAGGATAAATTCCTATAATTGAACAATTGAAAATATTAATATTATTAAAAGAATTATTACTAGCATAATAAACAAAAATACCACTTTTGGAATTTGAGTTAGTGGTAATATTATTTAGAATATTATTATTATTTAAAATACCATTAGAAACTATTGATATTCCAGAATCATTATTTGAGTTAGTGGTAATATTATTTAGAATATTATTTGAACCTATAGATATTCCATAATCCCCATTTAAATTAGAGATTATGTTAGTAAGTGTATTATTGTTTTGGATAGATATTCCTACACCCAAATTTGAGGTAGAAGTAACATTTATTAATCTATTTGATGAATCAGATAAATAAACTCCATTATCAATATTTGAATTGGTTGTGATATTTGTTAAGTTGTTGTTATTGGAGTTAGATAATTCTATTCCTATATCGAAATTTGAATTAGAGATTATGTTAGTAAGTGTATTGTTATAACTTGAATTAAAATAAACTCCATTATCAATATTTGAATTGGTTGTGATATTTGTTAAGTTGTTGTTATTGGAGTTAGATAATTCTATTCCTATATCGAAATTTGAATTAGAGATTATGTTAGTAAGTGTATTGTTATAACTTGAATTAAAATAAACTCCATTATCAATATTTGAATTGGTTGTGATATTATTCAGAGTGCTATTAAAATTAGAATTAAAATAAACTCCTGAATATTGATTACTTAAATTTGTATTTGTTATATTACTATTATTAACACCAGAAAATTCAATCCCATAACCACCAGAACTGCTTCCCATGTCAATATTACAGTTTTTAATAGTGATATTATTAAGAGCTGAAGCATAAATTCCACTAAAACTTGAATTACTATTTATATTATATCCTTGACAATTTAAAGTTACATTTGAAGATAGAATAATTATACAATCTTGATTAAGGCTAGATTGACTAATTGATTGGTTTATAGTATAATTACCTGAAGAATTAATTCTACCACAATGGTAAACAACATAACCATCATTTGCCGAAGGAGAAGGATCAATAAAGTTTCCTTCAGAAACAGTGATTATACTGTCCAACTTATTTTTTTCTAATGTTGAGTTAAAAGAAATATTACCAACATGAGTACTATTATAAGAATATATAGTATAATTATTATAAAGAACATTAACCCCAGATATTATTGCATAATCTTCCAATCCAAGGATATCAGTCCACCCACTAGAATTAGTAGTTAAATTTCCCCTTAAGTTATTAGAATTATCATAAAAAAGAACAGTTGCATTAGACACAGAATTGCCAGAAGAGTCATTTACATAAGCCCTATAATACCATTTACGTATAAGTTCGCTTCTACTATCTACTGTTTCGTTTAAATAACTTACATTAAGGAAAGTATTATTGGTATTTTCACTATTTGATCCATCATCATCTAAGAATACGCTTGTATTAGCAATATTAGTTATGTTAATATCTTTGAAAAGATTATTATCTGAATTTTGTGTTGGAAAGCTTCCTGAAGAATTTAGAAGTATACCATAACTATGGCTATTATTTATTAAAAGTGAATTGAAAAGATTATTATCTGAAGCATAAACATAAATACATGAGTAGGATCCTCCAGTTGAACAATTCAAAATATTTAGATTTCTGAGTATATTAGAGTTTGAAGATAAACCAACAACAATTCCATGATTATAACTGGAATTGGATGTGATGTTGGTTAGAGTGTTGTTACTAGAAGTATAAAGTTCAAATCCATCAGAATTTGAATTTGCTGTGAGGTTGATTAGGGCGTTGTTATTAGAGCTAACCAAATAAACACCAGCATCAGTGTTTGAATCAGCAAGAATATATTTTATAGTGTTATTTTGTGAATTGGATAAATAGATACCGCTATGTGAATTTGAATTGGAAGTTATATTGGTTAGAGTGTTGTTTTTTGAGATTGCAGTAAGTTCTATTCCATAATAATTTGAATTAGAGGTTATGTTTGTTAGAGTATTATTGTTGGAAAGGGAAAGTTCTATTCCACTAAAGACATTTGAATTTGCTGTGAGGTTGATTAGGGCGTTGTTATCTGAACTAGAAAGAATAACACCCATAGAATTTGAATTAGAGGTTATGTTTGTTAGAGTATTATTGTTGGAAAGTTCAATACTAATTCCATGATTATTTGAATTGGTTGTTATGTTCATTAAGGTAATATGTAAGGTTGCCTCAAGATAAATACCTGTACGTTGATTATTAGCAGTTGTATTAATAACCTGACTATTATTGGTACCAGTAACAAACTCAATTCCAAAACCACCAGAACCAGAACCCATATCCACATAACAATTCTTAACTGTAGTATTTGTTTGATTTGAAAAGACACCTGAAACAGCAAGATTACTCGTAACATTAAACCCACCACAATCTAAAATTACATTCGCCACAATTATCTTTATACAATCAAAGTTTTCTGATTGATTTATACTCTGATTCATAATATAAGTTCCAGATTCATTTATTTCTCCGCATCTATACACTGTTGTGCCATTTGTCGCATTCCCTCCGAATATCACCAATTCGGGATCAAGAGTTATCAAATCTCCAAGAGAGTAATTAGTATTATTGAAATCTCGCTGAACATAAACTGAAACAATATTGTTAACATTAACATTTGGTTCTTCTATTGTGAAACCTGTAAGACCATAAATTCCTTGAAAAAGAAAATTAATCATGCTTCCAATTAGTGTTATATCCCGAATAACTGAACCTGTCAACCCATACTCAGGACTTCCTGTTCTTGGTAAACCACCACCTACCCTTCTCGGACCCTCTCCTACTATTCTACGATCTGTTGTCCTTCTTCTTCCTGAAACAAATCTATCACTAACTTCTTCACTTCTACTATCTATCCTGCTATCTGCTCTTTCCTCTGAAGTCTCATCATCAACTTCCTCAACCTCTTCAATTTCCTCCATTATCTCTCCTAAAAAAACAGGTTCATTCATGCTGACACTATAACCTGATTTAACCAAATCAGAAAAGCTGATGTAATTATTCCCTATTTTCAAAGTTGAATCATCTATTATGGTTATGTTTGAATCTGATAGAACATCAATTCTAGACATGAAATTCAGGTCTTTTAATAAAACATCATACTCCCATTTGTATTTCTCAGAACTTTGTTTTACACTTATATCAAAGTCCTCTGCTATTATTATAGAATTATCATAATTTTTTTTGACAAATTCATTATAATCCAGCAAATCAAAATATAAATTAATCACCCCATCTGGTGTATCAAATTTGATTATTGGATTTTTAGCTGCAATTCCTAAATCTTCAGGATTGAGAATCTCAACTTTAACTTTTTCTTTCAAATCAACATCACTTTGGATAGAACCGTCCTTAAAAGAAAAGGAGATTTCCTTGTCAACAGAACTCACCAGCTCTGAATCATAGTCAATCTCACGGATTTCAGTTATTCCACTTTCGCTAATAACTCTTCCAGAAACTTTATTCAGATAATCAAACCTTGCATTTCCAATATACAACAAAAATATTAATAAAAATATGAAAATAAACGTATAGAAAAAAATATTTTTTATTTTTGACCTGTTTTTATAATTCTTTAAATATCTTGATGCAACCTTTCCATTTTCATCCCTGTAACTCTCATAATAATAAGGTCCATGCAGTTTTCCACCTCTTTTTATATACCTTTTATATACCATCTTTTTGTACTGTAACAGATATTTCCAAATTATATAAAAATACCTAAAATACTAATAGAGATTATGCTTAAATATATTTCTAAAAGGTGTTACGCTACAAGAATAAAGTTTATTAAATTAATTTAACCTTCTTTAATTTCACCTTCAGGAATAGCAGCAAAAATTTCTTCATCAAGTCTTGACATATCACTTACCTTATCACCAGCTCCTATTCTTATTATTCTCACTCCACTTGTTGCACGCCCCATGACTCTTATATCTTTAACTCCAGTTCTTATTACAATTCCTTTTACAGTAGAAACAACAAAATTATCCTTATCATTTATGTTTATGCTTGTTACAACATTCCCGGTTTTATCATTAACTTTAAGATTGATAACTCCTTTCCCTGCTCTGCCTGTCAATCTATAATCTTCAACCTTGCTTCTTTTTCCATAACCTTTTTCAGTTATTGTGAGAATCGAGTAAGTATCCTTATCTATTATTTCAACACTAACAACTTCATCATCCTTATCAAGTTTTATTCCAGCAACACCATAACTTCCTCTTCCCATGCTTCTTACTTCATCACCATTGAATCTTATTGCCTGACCTTTTTTACTTATCAGCATTACTTCTTGCTTATCAAAAATTCTTTTTACATCAACAACTCTATCACTATTATCAACAGGTAAATTAATAATTCTAACACCTGCATTTCTTGGTTTTGCAAATAGTTCAAGTTTTATTTTCTTGACTTGTCCTTTTTTTGTTGCCATGAATAAATAATCTTTGAATTCTTTTACCGCAATTACACTTGTGACTGTATCATCCTTCATATTCAATAAGTTAACAATTGCCTGACCTTTTCCATATCTTTGTATTTCAGGTACTTTGTATGCTTTAAGCCAGAAAACTCTTCCCCTTGCACTAAATAACAAAAGATAATCGTGAGTTGAACAGGTAATTAATTGTTTTACAAAATCCTCGCTTGAAAGTTCAGTTCCAATAACTCCTTTCCCGCCTCTTTTCTGCTCATGATAAGTTTTAAAAGGCATCCTTTTTATGTAACCTTTATCAGTGATTGTTATAACAACATCCTTTTTCTGAACCAAATCTTTTTCTTCAATGTCTTTTATAGTTTTTATTATGCTGCTTCTTCTTTCATCCCCATAACTTTTCTTTAATTCCTGCAGTTCACTTTTTATTATTTTATAAACTTCTTTTTCATCCCCTAAAATTTTTTGTAAGTTTATTATTAATTCAATCAAATCTTTCTCTTCGCTCTTAAGTTTCTCGTGTTCAAGTGATGTAAGATGTTTTAATGTTAAATCAAGTATAGCATCACTTTGTTTCTTTGTTAATTTGAATTTAGTTTGTAATGCTTCAGAAGCTTCACTAGCACTCTTGCTCTTTTTTATCAGCACTATAACTTCCTCTAAATTCTTTAATGCTACTAATAGACCTACAACAATATGTTCTCTATCTTGTGCTTTTCTTAAATCAAATTCAGTTCTTTTTCTTACTATCTTTTTTCTATGATTGATATAACTATTAATCATCTGTTTCAATGTGAATGTTTTTGGTATTCCAGCTTCTAATGCAACTAACACGGCATCAAATTTTACTTGTAATCTTGAAGATTTGTAAAGTCTATTAATTGTAAACTGAGGATTAACTCCTTTCTTTAACTCAATTACAACTCTAACTTTTCCCTTTGAACTTTCATCCCTTATATCAGAAACATCGGATAATTTTTTATCTCTTACAAGTTCTGCAATTTGTTTTACAAGTTCTGCTTTATTAACCTGGTAAGGGATTTCTGTTATTACAATAACCTCTTTTGTTTTTTGAGATTCTGTGGTAACCTTTCCTCTTACAATAAAACCATCCTTTCCTGAATCATATAATGATTTTAAATTCTCAGAAACAATTTTCCCACCTGTAGGAAAATCAGGACCTTTTATGATTTCCATCAGTTCGTCAGTAGTTATATTTGGTTTGTTTATTGTTTCAATAATTCCATCACAAACTTCATTTAAATTATGAGGAGGAATATTTGTTGTCATACCAACAGCAATTCCACTGCTTCCATTTACAAGTAAATTTGGGAATTTTCCAGGCAGAACTACTGGTTCTTCTGTTGAATTATCAAAATTAGGTAATAATCTTACAGTTTCTTTCTCTATATCTTCCAGCAATTCAATAGCAGGTTTTGCCAACTTTGCCTCTGTATATCTCATAGCTGCAGGGTCGTCCCCGTCCATTGAATTATGAACAAAAATTCCTGCTGCAAGAGCAAAATTATGGGTATTATCTATAGTTAAGTCATAAACATCTTGAAATTCTTTCAAAAATTCTATTTTTACAACTTTATGATTCCCATTTAATTCTAATAATAACAAATTTTTATCTTTTTCATAATATTTGTTTAACCCATTATTCCAAGTTGTAAAACCTTCTCCTCCAAAAACTTCTTTTCTTACATTTTCATAATTAGATTCATTTAATAAAATATTTTTATCTGAAATATATTTACAGATATTCAAAAATTTCCTTTTTCCAGTTAAATTAGTTTTTCTTCTTTTATTAGAAGCAGCAATTTTATCGTGAAATAGTTCTCTATATTTAGGAATTTTCCACATTTTAGTAAGAGTAACAGAGGCAGTTCTACGTATTTCTTCTATTTTTTCCGGATGTTCTGAAAGATACTTTTTATTAACTTCACTTAAAGTAACCTTCATCTTATTTCTATAATCTTCATTTTTCCAATTTTTAAGATTTCTTTTTCTCATTCTTTCAGAAAAAGATTTTTTATTATCAGGATCATCCCAGAATTTCTTCCTTCCTTCTGCTAATTTCTTTCTATATTCAACATCTGTTTTATGTTTATGAGAAGTAAAGTTATAATGAGTTTGCCAATGTTCTTTCCAATGCATTCTTCTTATATTATCAGGATTATTGTTTAGTTTATTAAAATCAACATGATGTCTTATTCTTCCTGTATTTTTTTCATATATACCATTTTCTAAATTCCAATTATCAGAAAGAGTATGAATAAAATCCCAATTATTCATATTAGGTTGAAAAATCATAGAGTATCCTATTTTTTTTGGATTGCTTTCATCATTATTGGTAGAAAGTTTGAAATAAGAGGGCATTAAAGAATCTCCTGATTTCAAATCTTTTGCTTCTTTATAACTTCCATCTTTAAGCATAAACTTATGATTTAAAGTACATTTTATTCCTTCTCCATTATCCAATAAAACTTTCATAATCTCAGCATTTCTCTGAGTCATCCTTGGATTTTTTATTTCAGATACTTTAACTATTCCTTTATTATCAACAGTAAATGTAAAATTTCTTTTTCCTTCCTTATGTTCTTTTATCAAATCAATAAAAGATAAATCTCTTCCATTAGTAAGTTTTACCTTTGTATCTGCAGTAAAACAACCAAAATTTCCTTGTCCAATAACCAAAGGATATCTTAATGAAAATACCTGTGCCATTCTAACCATAGCATCATATATTGCAACATCCCCATGTGGATGGAATTTACCCATAACATCTCCAACAATTCTTGCACTCTTTTTGGTCATACCTTTTTCAAGACCCATTAACTTCATTGCATATAAAATTCTTCTATGAACAGGCTTTAATCCATCTTCAACAGAAGGAAGTGCTCTACTGACTATAACACTCATTGCATAATCAATATATGCTTTTTTCATTTCATGAGATATATTGGAAGAAATGACTCTGTTCTCATCTATATCTTTGATATTAATGCTGGTTTTTTCTAAATGTTCCGCCTCTCCATTATTATCATCTTCAGAATCTAAATCAACTTTTCCAATATTAGCATTATCTTCATCAATATCTTCTCCATCAATATTTTCTTTCTTTTCTTTTGCCATCTTAATATAAATTTTGATTATGTCCATAAATCTAAAAGATTTTGGATCATCCTAAAAATCTAACCTAATAATAGAGGATTTTTTTGATGTTTAAATTCTTTGAATTTAAATAAACTTTTTCTGAAAGTTTATAGTCACCTTCCTTAATTTATATGTCAACTTCAGCAATTGTTGCATTCGCCTCAATGAATTTTCTTCTTGGACCAACAACATCTCCCATAAGAACTGAAAATGTCTCATCAGCAATAACTGCGTCCTCAATTGTAACTTTTTTCAATATTCTATTTTTAGGGTCCATTGTTGTTTCCCATAATTGTGCAGAATCCATTTCCCCTAATCCCTTAAATCTTTGAACATCTCCACCTCCAAGTTTTGCAAGAGTTTTTTTAAGTTCATCATCAGAATAAACATAATAATCTTTTTTCCTTCTTATTCTAAACAAAGGGGAAACTGCAACATATACATTTCCGTTTTCAATTAGATCATACATATATCTATAAAAGAATGTTAAAAGCAAAGTCATGATATGCTGTCCATCAACATCTGCATCAGTCATTATTATTACTTTGTTATATCTTAAATTTTTTATATCAAAATTTTCTTTAACACCTGTTCCAATAGCAGTTATTAAATTCATAATTTCTTCACTGCTCAATGCCTTTGTTGGATTTGACTTCTCAACATTCAATATTTTTCCACGAAGTGGTAGAATAGCCTGAAATTCCCTGTCACGAGCATCCTTTGCAGTTCCTGCAGCTGAATTTCCTTCAACAATATATAATTCAGTCTGTTCTATTTTTTTGCTTGAACAATCACTTAATTTTCCAGGGAGTCCTGAAAAACCTAAAACGTTTTTTCTTCTTACTAAATCTCTAGCTTTTTTAGCTGCTTCACGTGCTTTTGCAGAAGCAACTGCTTTTTGTGAAATTTTGCTTGCTATAGTTGGATTCTCCTCAAAGAATTCAGTTAAAGCAATATAAACCATTGAATCAACAATTCCTTTAATTTCTGAATTTCCAAGTTTTGTTTTAGTCTGACCTTCGAATTGAGGTTCTTTCATCTTTAGACTAATAATAGCAGTAATACCCTCTCTAACATCATCCCCACTCAATTTTTCATTTTTTATCATACCTTTTTTTGAAACATAATCATTAATTGCTCTTGTTAAAGCAGTTTTGAATCCAGAAACATGAGTTCCACCTTCAGTAGTATTGATTGTATTTACAAAACCAAAAATATTTTCATTGTAACTATCATTATATTGGATTGCTACATCAACAACATTATCTTTTTCATCTTTCTTAAAATAAATAGGTTTATGCAAGACATTTTTTGACTTATTAATATGTTTTACAAACTCTGATAATCCTCCTTCATAATGCAATATCTCTTTTTTTACTTCTTTTTCATCAGCAAGAATTATTTTAATTTCAGGATTTAAGAATGCGAGTTCTTGCAGTCTTTTTTTCAAAACTGCAAAATCGAATTCAACTGTTGAAAATATACTTGTATCTGGGAAAAAAGTTATTTCTGTTCCTGTGTCATTTAGCTCGCATTTTCCAATAACCTTAACATCGTCTAATGGATTGCCTATTTTGTATTCCTGCATATAAATTTTTCCATCTCTTTTTACTTTTGCAATTAATTTTATTGATAAAGCATTGACACAACTCACACCAACTCCATGCAATCCGCCAGATATCTGATAGGCACTTTTTTCAAACTTGCCTCCTGCATGCAGTTTTGTAAGAGCTATTTCCATAGCAGACTTCTTATAAACAGGATGCTTATCAACAGGTATACCGCGCCCATCATCGATAACACTAACACTACCATCTTTGTTTATTGTTACCTTTATTTCTTTAGCGAAACCTGCCATAGCCTCATCAATAGAGTTATCAACAACCTCATAAACTAAATGATGCAGACCTTCTTTACTAGTATTGCCGATATACATACTTGGACGCTTGCGGACCCCCTCTAATCCTTCCAATACCTTTATACTTTCTGCTTTATAATCAAATTTTTTGCTTTCTTCCATATCTTATATTTGAGACAGTTTCTACTTGTTAATTATACTCTGATAATCATATAAAAACTAGTTTATTATTATTCATTTTTAGTGTTTCTTAGTTTAAAAACCTTTCTATGTAAAATAATATTTTATCGTCGGTAAAATAGAATTATGATAAAAAAATAAGCAAGTCAAAATTTAACTCAAAATAAATTAAAATTAAAGCAATTTTTTACCTTTTTTTGCCCTTTACATTATAAAATCTTATTATAAAAAAGAATATAATTAAAGAAAAGATGGTAGAAAGAACTACATAAAAATAAAGTGGATTACCAATAGGTAAAGGTGTTTCTTCTTCACATGCAAAAGAACACGGCCCGCCACAATCAATTCCACTCTCACATGCCCTATCATGACAGTTTAAAATTCCATCAAAACATGTTGGATTTTGGGTATATTGACATTCCCTTATCACCTCTGGTTTATTTATTGAGCTCCTGCAATTGTTAACATCCACACAATTCCTTGTTTGAAACCCGCATTCCTCTTCATCAAAACGTGATAAATAACAGTTGTCTATTATCGATTCATAAATTTCTATGCTAAATTCATCCTTATCAAACTCAGATAAATTTTTACATTCAGACCACTGGACACACTCCCATTTTTTAAAACATAAAAAACCACCACCAGAACTGCCTTCCTTTATAGTTTCTGATGAGCATGCACTCAAACTAACACTTACATTCCATTCAATTGAATCATTTGTTGTGCCATCTGTAGAAACAACACTAATATTATGTAAGCCTGAAATACCACAGCCAAAACTATAAGAAAACTCATCAAAGGTACTATTAATATCCGTCTCTCTTAAAATTCCATCAACATACCAATAACTGTCAGGATTACTCCCATCTGAATCGCTATCAGTTATATTAAAATATGAATTATCATTACCATTTACACTAAAACTACTGCTGGAAGGATAATGAGAAGTTATATTAGGAGCTGCACTGCTTAATACAATCGAAATTGTGCCAATTTCAGCCCATATAAAAATAATCAAAAATAGTAAGATTAGAATAAAGGTAACAATAAAAGATATTGATTTTCTAACTCCTCTTTTTGTATTTACCATAATAAAAATTATATAATTTAATATTAAATATCTTTTGGATATCAGTATTATTATAATCTCCTTATTATCACATAAACATACCCAGAATATTTTCCATATTCTGGATCTTTATCACTTATAGCAATAAAACTTACGTTTTTTGATTCCATCTTCTTTAATACAAAATTATTTTCAGATACACTAATAAAATCACTTATATTGCCTTCTTTTACAATTTCAACCAAAACATCATTATCATAATTATTAACAAGATTTATTTCTTTAGTTGATATTCCATTAGGTTTAATCCTTCCAAAAATCAATGCACTTCCATTTATTGCAACTCCTACTTTATCCCCAATTTCTACCTCTGTATAAATTTCTTTCTTTTCTATAATGTTGTTATTATAATAATTAAAAAGGTTAATAAGCAAGAATAAAGAAAGGAATAAAATGAAACAAATTAAAAATATGAATAAATAAAAACTCCTCCTCTCTTTCTTTAAAGAAAATTTAATCTTTTTTGATTTCATCGCCTACCCTTTAATTTCTTTTTAAGCATAGAATACATTACAATAAAACCAACAATAAACATTATAATAAATAATAATATGATAATACCAGCAACAAGAACAGTCTTATTTATACTTGAAAATAATCCTCCTCCATTAATAACTTTAATATTAACTTCTTTTTCTGTAATTTGTCCCTCATAATAAACTCTTATATTTGCTTTATATTTTCCTGGTTCAAGTCCTTCAGTATTAAAAAATCCCTCCAAACTAGTTTTTTCCCACCTTTTAAGATAAATAGATGGTGTTTTAAAACTATCAACCTCCTGATTATCACTTTGATTTGTTATATTAACCTCTGCATAAACATTATCTATATCATTATTCCACTTACTTTCAATTTCTATATTGAATTTATTTATCTTGCTTTGATTAAATTCTTTTGTCCAATCTATTATATCAACAAATAACCTGCCAACTCTAAATGAATCAGTTAATTCTATATTGTCTTTTACACCATAATCAACAATTAAAGTTGCATTATAAATTCCTGCTTTATAATAACTGCCTTCAATTAATTTACTAAAAACAAATGCATTATTTGGCTCAATTAATTGTGTTCCTAAATCAAAGCTATCAAGTTTATTATCTTCAGAATAAACTTCAATGATGGTATGTGCATAAGCAGGATTTGTTCCAAAATTATTAATATTAGTTGTAATATTAATAGATTCACCTTCATTTGAATCTGGAATATCAAAAGAATTAACTTCTAAATATGTTCCTGGATAAGGGACTTTTATATAAACTCTTGCTCCAACCCCTAATCTTGCTCCAATTCCTCCGCTTGATTCATCAATTGCTTCCAAAATTTGTATTGACAGCATATTTTCTCCAGGCTTTTTAGCTTCTTCCGGGAGATCAATATAAGCAGTAAAAAAATAATCTCCCTTTTTTAAATGTGTTTTATCAAATCTTACATATTCTGCAAAATCTCCTTCAGCTGAGATATCAAGTTCATGTGACGAACCCAAATCTAATGCCTGAAAATTGACTAAAAATTTCTCTCCTGGCTTAAAATCAGTATAGATTCGTGAAGGTGTAATACCAATTCCAGCAAAAACAAAATTACATTGAAAAATAATGAAAAATAATAAAATCAATAACAAACCTTCTTTTTTATTTATCATCTTCTTAAATCATGAAATGTTACTTTTATATTTTTCTAATGAAGTTTAATTAACAAAGAGTAATAAAACTGTTATTTTTATTCTAAAACAGATACTATATTGGCTATTAATGAAGATAAGAGACCAAATGCGCTAATTAATAGACCTTGAATATCTAATGCGTTTAGTTTTATTAAAGATATTGTAAAGTAAATAAATATAACAAAATTAATTAATTGAGAAAAAATAGATAATGCATCTCCTGTTTTCATTTTAAGCTAAGGCTCTAATTATTCCATAGATAAGCAAAGAGAGTGCAATAAATCCTATTACCCATGCTAGTATTTGAAGTATTTCTAATGTTCTCTTTTTCATAATATAATATAAATTTTAAATTTATAAATGTTATTGTAAATCAGAAAATTAATTATGTGCATAAAATATTTACGTTATCACTCCTCTCTCCAGTATAACCAGAATCAAAAGGTACTGTAAATAAAACATCAATATATACCTCATCTTTTGTAACTTCAAATGTAAAATTCTGGCAATATTGTGTTCCAGGAGAAGTTGTGTTTACATTTATAAAAACTCCCAAAGTCGTTAAATTAGCACAACTACTGCTTTCTTTATTTGTCACATTTAACTTATATTCTTCATTAGTGCTGGAAGAACTGTTAAAAAAACCGTGTGCATCTTTCTCATTCTGAATATACAAACTGCAATTAACATTTCCTATATTCTGCAAAACAAATCCGCTGACATTTTCTCCACTCCAATTGCCGCGTATAACAACACCAGATTGATTGCCGCGTGTATAAAGGGTTGCATTTGTTTCGCTTGAGTTTATGGATCCAAGTCCCCACGAAATTGAATCAACAGTCAAATTAATGCTAACACTTGACAATATAGTTAGATTAACATATCCGGATGTATAACCAGTTAATTCATTTTGGATATTCTCAATATCATTCAAAACAATAAATAAATTAATAAGTGAAATAAAAAATAAAACAAGAACTAAAAAAAACATTTTATTATTACTCATTTTACTTTCTTATTATAACCTTTTTATATAATTTATAAAAATAAAGAATTAATAAATATAACTAAAATCAGAAAAACCTTTCGTGTACTTTGTTTTAGGTTTTTGGGATGCAAGAAAAAACTTTTATGGTTTCCAAAAAAATCTTCTCTAAGATTTTTAGGGCCCAGAAAATTAAGAATTTTCTTGGTTTCTGCACAGAAAATCATAGATTTTCTTGTGATCCAAAATCTAAAACCACAAAGCTACGATCATATTCTAAAGAATAAGGTTTTAGATTTATGGACATTAAAGATTTTAAGTGCAAAGTATAGTTAAAGTGGCAGTTTGTTCTGAACCAAGGAATGTTGAATTAGTATCAGGCGGTACAGTTAAAGCTATATCAATATAAATCTCATCTCTATTATCATGAAACGCAAAGGCAGAACAAAAATTAGTTCCTCCAGAAGTTATGTTTACATCAACAAAACTCCCTAATTGTCCAACACTAACATTAATACAGCTATTAGCGTCTTTATTTGTTACATTCCACTGAAATGATTCATTAGTTCCGCTTACACTTCCTAACAATCGACTTGCATTCTTACTAGACTGTATAGTTAACGAACAATTAACATTTCCAATATTCTGAACAATCATAGCATCTACTCCATCTGTAGACCAATTTCCTCTAGTAACTACTGCAGCACCATTTCCATAACTTATTAAAGTTGCATTAGGCTCATTTGCATTGACAGTGCCGCCGCTCCAGTTTACCCTATCATCTGACATATTAATACTAGTAGCAGTAGTAACAGTTAGATTAACATATCCTGAAGCATAACCTGTTATTTGTTCTTTAAACTGATTGAATTTATACAAAGTAACACCAAAACTAATCAACGATAATACTACAACAAAAATTGCAAGTACAGCTAATAAGTTATTATTGTTTTTTGCCATTTTATGGAGCCCCTCCAGAAGTATTTGGCTGTGGATTTATTATTAAACTTACCTGTGCTTTATCAACATCAGGGATTTTCTCTTCATTAATTTGAGGGATTCTATCAAAAGATGAAGTTGAAGATAAAGTAAAAATAATGGAAACTGTAGATAACAATATAGCAATTATTATTAAAACAACTATAGCCTTATCACTTACCATCTTTTTAACCTCTGAATTTTATAATTAATATATAATAATAATACTTATAAACATTCCCATTAAAAGATTATTACTGAAGATAGGTTAATAATAAATTAAAAGATTAATCATTAAATTCATGGTTTTAATCTTTTTATCTCTTTTATTTTATCAAAATCAATATCATCTGATATAATCTCATTAGAACCTTGTAATAAAGCTGTAGCAGCATGTAAAGCATCTCTAGGTTTTATGTTATAAAATTTTATTAATTTCTGTGCCTTTACAATAATGTTTTTAGTGGTGTCAATAAAAGTAAGGTTTGGAAATATAAGAAATTTTTCTCCTTCACTCAAACTAATCTCTCTTCCTAAATTTTTAGTTACAACATAAACTAATTCGTCCCAAGTTAAAACAGAAGTTATTGCAATAATCTTTTTATCGATTATATTAGAAATTATTTCCTTGCATTTTTTAGCCTTTTCATCTTCATATAGAATAGAATTCAAAAAGATATTAGAATCTATATACAATTTATTCATATTGTTCCATAATCATTTCTTTAATTGTCTTTTTTCTTCTTTTTAATTTTGGGGTATTTAAAAATTCCTCTAAAAATTTTTCATTATTTTCTTTTTTTATAATTACTTCATCATCTTTAACTTCAAAAATAACCTTTATACCTTTTTTTAATCCTAAATGATCCCTTATATCTCTTGGTATTACAACCTGACCCTTCTCTCCAATTTCTCGTTTTATTATCATTAATTAATTAGTATGAATTAGTATTTAAACTTTTTCCTACATAAAAGTATTACTTTTTTGTGATGCTACCTAGACTTTTGTAAAATCCCTCGATAGCCTTGTCCAATTTGATTTATTCAATAAAAACCAAAGGTTTAAATACTTAGGATATCCTTAGATATCCTATGAGAACAATAAAATTAATTGATAAGAAGC
>Ga0209542_10008979_pt1 | contig 18484 bp, 9 predicted proteins | sample RifCSPhighO2_01_FD_184028 | JGI IMG/M metagenome (GOLD analysis project Ga0209542, IMG submission 184028) | Soil microbial communities from Rifle, Colorado - Rifle CSP2_plank highO2_0.1 (SPAdes) (version 2) | ecosystem: Environmental > Terrestrial > Deep subsurface > Rock core/Sediment ...
CCCCCCGGGAATGGCTGGCTTCCCCCACCCCATCGCGGGAGGATCGTGAACATGAAGCCGCTATTTATCGGCATCAATTTGCTCCTGGCAGGAGGAGGGGCCATGTCGGCCGAACCACAGCGTTACCCCGATGTCGTTTCTGCCAGGGTCCAGCCGCGCGCCTCCGATACCTTTGACTTCGACGTCACGGTTTCTTCGCCGTACGACACGCCCACAAGATACGCGGATGCCTTTCGCGTCATGGGCCAAGACGGTGTGGTATTCGGCAAGCAGCAAGCTGCTGCACGACCACGGCAACGAGCAGCCGTTCACCCGGGATCTCCCTGGCGTCAGCATCCCGCCCGGCCTACGCGGGGTCGTGATCCAGGCCAGGGATCAGCAGTACGGGTATGGTGGCATGACGGTTGAAGTCGTCCTGCCCGGGCGCTGAATACGCTTAAGTAGGGGAGAAACCACGGTTTCCATGGCTCACTCCAGTGTTTTGAAAGCCGCGTACCGGGAGTTATACGCAGTCTGACCTGAGACGGCGTATAGCGTTATACGCAGTCTGCGGCTACACTGCGTATAACCAGAATCGGAGCCGGTGCATGGAGTATCTGTCCGAGTCGACACGCCTGCTGTACACCCAACTGCTGTCCCAATGTTTGCACGGCGCCGCGCCGAGCGGCCGCGGGCTTTCCTTTGTCGCCAAGCGCATTAAAGGCGGAAAGCATTGGTACCTCCAGCTCAGCATCGGCAGCCGCAAAACGCAGCACTATCTCGGGCCGGACACGGACGCGGTGCGCGCGCTGATCGAGAAGGAGAAATCGCTCTGGGCCACCGCCGCGCCGGATCTTCGGGCGCGGGAAAATCTCGTGTCCATGCTGGTCTCCGGTGGCGCGCACACCATGAGCGCGGTGGAGGCGCGTCTCTTCGAGCTGCTGGAGCGTGCCGGCGTATTTCTGGCCGGCGGTGTCCTGGTCGGCTCACATGCGTTCGCTGTCTATGGGAACATGCTCGGCGTGAAATGGGCCTCGGAAACAACCCGCACACAGGATATCGATATCGCTGCCGCGTATCGTCTGTTGATCGGAATGCCTGATCGCCAGGTAAATCTGCGCCAAGCGCTCATGGAGTCGGGGCTTGGCTTCATCGAGGTACCGGCGCTCGACCGCAAATCGCCTTCGACCCGGTTTCGCATCAAGGGAACGCATTTGAGTGTCGATATCCTCACGCCCATGCTCGGCCGTCCCACTTCCAAGCCGGTTCACCTTGCCTCGCTCGATACCTATGCCGAGCCGGTGCGGTTTCTGGATTACCTGCTCGCCGATGCCCAGCCAGCGGTGCTGGTGGCGAGGGCCGGTATCCTGGTAAACGTGCCTGCACCGGCACGTTACGCGCTGCACAAGCTTGTGACTTCCGAGCGCCGTATCGCCGCGTTTCAGACCAAGACCAAAAAGGACGCCTATCAGGCGGAGCAACTGATTTCGGCGCTGCTCCGCGATCGCCCCGGCGATTTGCGGCGTGCCTGGCAGGCGGCCGCCGAACAACCGGGCAAGTTCATGCAACAGTTACGTGCCGGGCGCGCCAGACTTTCAAAGGAAACTCGCGCCACCTTGGAGGCAGGCATTGCCATGAAACGCACGAAGGATAAAAAGAGGCGGGAGGATTAAAGATCAAGCAACCTGAACCAAAAGTTGAGTGATTTATAAGTATCACCCCGCATTTTCCAACCCAGGCCAACCAACCCCGGATACTTCCGGCTCTTGACCTTGGAAAGACGAAAAGGTGTCAGGAACCAATGGCACTACCTTAAGCGCCGATCCCATGACAACTCAAGTCGGTAGCCCGGATGGAGCGCAGCGCAATCCGGGGATAGATGGCGTTGCCGGCCGTTTTCCCCGCATTCCGCTAGCGCTTCATGCGGGCTACTGCTTGCGCCTTATGCGGTTCGGGCGCCGTATTCTTGGTCAAAAGGGCTTAAGGTAGTGCCATTGGTGCCAGGCTCGATTTTCATACCTGAAGTGATTTAAAAATAATCACCCCGAGTTTTCTAAATCCGCCCAACTAACCCCGCCCCCGGATGCTTCAGGCTGTTGACCTTGAGGCTCACGGGCCAGGCTTTCATCTTCATTTTCTGCCGTCGGTTTGATCCGGCGCATCCGCCGTCCCAGGCCGTTGGCTCACGGTACGGTTCAGCACAAGATCCCTCACCGCCCGGACGAAATATGCTGATAGCTTGAAGAATCCCAGAAGACTCACGAAACAGCCCCAACTTGGGCAGGGAGAACAGTTCTGCTTCGTCAGTATGAGGTTAATGGCAAATGGAGCTTGCGCGCCACTTGAAGTGGCGCAATAATCATATTGCGCCATATAAATGCGTTTTTATGGCGCATTATCCCTATCGCGCCACAACGGGAAAACAATGCCAAAGCTGATTCCACAAGCCGAACTTGATGCTGTTCTGCATGCGGTTGCCCAGTTTCCAGAAGGGGGGGCTGTCGAGGACATCGGCGGCGTGCTGGAGGTTAAGCTGCCGCGCCGGACCTTGCAGCGCCGCCTGGCGCTGCTTGTCGAGCAGAAGTGGCTAACCGTCGAGGGTCGTGCTCGCGGTAGTCGCTACCGGCTACCTGCCATTATTAATGAGGCGCGCATCATAGAAGGCGCCGATAAGTTGGAGGCGCGTGGCGAGGCCTACATCCCGATCTCCTCCGAGGGGGAAGTTATCAAGCAGGCAGTCCGCCAGCCGATTCAGAACCGCCGTCCCGTCGGATATAACCGGGCATTCCTCGATGCGTACCGGCCCAACGACAGTTTTTACCTTACGCCGGCAATTCGGCAGCAGCTTCGCGAACTGAGCCACTCGCCGGACGGTCAGCGTCCGGCCGGGACCTATGCACGGCAAGTTTTCAGCCGCTTGCTGATCGATCTGTCCTGGAACTCCAGCCGTCTGGAGGGCAACACCTACTCATTGCTCGAAACAGAACGCCTGTTGGAATTGGGGGAGGCCACCGAGGGCAAGGATGCCCGTGAAGCGCAGATGATCCTGAACCACAAGGCCGCGATTGAGCTGTTGGTCGAACAGGCCGCCGAGGTTGGATTCAACCGTTACACCATCCTTAATCTGCATGCCTTGCTATCGGACAACCTGCTGGCCGATCCGCAGGCCTGCGGACGGCTTCGCGCCATACCGGTGGCGATTGCCGGAACGGTCTATCATCCGCTGGAAGTACCGCAAGTGATCGAGGAATGCTTTCAGCACGTTCTCGATACCGCCGCGGCGATTGCCGACCCGTTCGAGCAGGCCTTCTTCGCCATGGTGCATCTGCCGTATTTGCAACCGTTCGAGGATGTGAACAAACGCGTTTCGCGCCTCGCCGCGAATCTGCCGTTCATCCGTGAGAACCTGAGCCCGTTGTCGTTCGTGGATGTGCCCGAGCGGGCCTATATCGACGGAACCCTGGGAGTGTACGAGTTGAATCGCATTGAGTTGCTGCGCGACATGTTCGTATGGGCCTATGAGCGTTCGTGCGCGCGCTACGCAGCGGTGCGCCGTTCACTGGGAGAACCGGACCCGTTCCTTTTGCGTTATCGCGCGCTGGTGGCCGGGGCGGTCTCCGAGATCGTTGCCGGCGGCATGGACAAGAGGGGCGCTACCGCTTTCATCAAGCGTCGCGCGGCCGAGGATATACCGCAGGAGGATCGGGCGCGATTCGTCGAGGTGGTGGAAACGGCAGTGATGAATCTTCACGAGGGCAACATTGCCCGCTACCGCTTGCGACTATCGCAATACCAGAAGTGGAAAGAGACGTGGCGCTGATCCGTGCCCGGCTGAAACCGGCGCGTAACGTTAACCCGACATAAACTCCGCCCCCCGGGAATGGCTGGCTTCCCCCACCCCATCGCGGGAGGATCGTGAACATGAAGCCGCTATTTATCGGCATCAATTTGCTCCTGGCAGGAGGAGGGGCCATGTCGGCCGAACCACAGCGTTACCCCGATGTCGTTTCTGCCAGGGTCCAGCCGCGCGCCTCCGATACCTTTGACTTCGACGTCACGGTTTCTTCGCCGTACGACACGCCCACAAGATACGCGGATGCCTTTCGCGTCATGGGCCAAGACGGTGTGGTATTCGGCAAGCAGCAAGCTGCTGCACGACCACGGCAACGAGCAGCCGTTCACCCGGGATCTCCCTGGCGTCAGCATCCCGCCCGGCCTACGCGGGGTCGTGATCCAGGCCAGGGATCAGCAGTACGGGTATGGTGGCATGACGGTTGAAGTCGTCCTGCCCGGGCGCTGAATACGGAGGATTGAAAGCGCCAGGCTCAATTTCCCAAAAACCCGCCCAATCAACCCCGCCCCGGATGCTTCCGGCTGTTGGCCTAGCGGCCCACGGGCCGGCTTCCATCTTTTTTCCCGCCCGCGCCTCGCGCCGCCGCGCCCTCCGTCCCGCCTTACTACCCACCTTATATATCGAGGGCTGACCACAATGGCACTTACTTAAGCGCTTTGATCGTGGATACAGCGCCTGGGCGCAACCAGTAGCCCGCATGAAGCGCCAGCGAAATGCGGGGAAAACGGCCGGCAATGGCGTCTATTCCCGGATTCCGCTGCGCTCCATCCGGGCTGCCCACAGGGGTTGTCATGGAGTCGGCGCTTAAGTGCCATTCAGGGCTGACCACAATTTTAGCCCACCTAAAAGAGGTGGCAGTAATGAATATGTCGCATGGCTTAAGCGGATTACCATTGCGTTGACGCGCTGCCATTTTGAGCGCTACAGTGTCGCCGCGCAGGGAGGCTGGATTTCTATCCTTGCCATATTTCAGTTCTAACCACACATTTCTTTTAGGAGCTTTAGCATGAAGAAGTTACTGACGAGTCTTATGGCTATTACCTTCGTCGCCGGCCTGGGTTTCAGCGCCTCCAGCATGGCCATGAAGCACATGGCCGAAGCCACCGCCAAGGCCTGCATGGACAAGAAGCCCGGCGACATGGTGAAGGTCGACGGCAAGGACGTGAAGTGCCCGGAGATGAAGAAAGAAGCAGGCAAGAAAGAAGAGGGCAAGAAGGAAGCGGGTAAGAAATATTAGTTCTGTCTGTTTCTTAAAAAACGCCCCCGTTGGGGGCGTTTTTTTTGGTGAATCAAAGTGCCCAGGCCCGGTTATTCCCCGATAGATCCGGGTGGCGAGGCGGATCAACCCGGCCGGCTCTCGAACAACGTGAGTTCCCAGCGCTCGGCGCGCGCGTCGTGCCGCAGAATGTAGGTGCCGGCATCGTCGCCGCGGACCTTGAAGTAGCGGTGCTCGGGCGAGAGCCAGCGATCGAGAATCTCCGCGACCGCGACCGGGCGCTCGCCCAGCCAGAAGCGCCGTGGTTCCTCCTCGCCGCGGTGCCCGGCATAACACTCCACACGGATGCCGAAAACCGGAGTACTCATGGTGGTTCCCGCTTCACTTCAGAGTCAGACTCCATTGGCGCTGGTTCTGATGGTGCCGTGAAGTAATCGCACAGCTTCTCCATGCGATTGAAGTGGCTGCCTTTCCAGTACGCCTGTCCGCACGCCTTGCATCTTCGAAAGCAGTGGTAGTACTTTTTGGTTTTGGGCTCCAGTTGGTGCAGCACGGCGTTCTTGTCCACGTCCTCCAGTTCGCCATTGCAGCGGAGGCAGCGGGTGAAGGGGCGCAGGGCGCCATACAGGTCCAGGCGCGAGAGGATTTCCCTGACCTGTTCGCGGGGTTTGACGGCCCGCACGAAGTAACCGCGGGTGATAATCTTGTGTTGCAGCAGGGCGCGGTCGCGCGTCAGCACGATGCGCCTTTCGCGGCTTGCGATCCGCGCCACTTCCCGGTCGGTGAAGCTGTTGCGGTACAGGACGTCGAAGCCCAGCAAGCGCAGGTAGCGCGCCAGTTGCCCGAGATTGGCATCGATGACGAAGCGGGGATCGCGCAGGGGTTTCTCCCGCAGTCGTATCAACGGGCTGATATCAAGACTCTCGAACATGGGGTAGACGCTGATGCGATCGCCCGCCTGGGCGATATAGGAAAAATCCACGGACCGGCCGTTGGCCAGGATCACTTCCACTTCGGTGTGGGGCACGCCGAAGGATTCAATCAGGTCCTTGACCGAGGTGCGCCGCGCGAGCTCATGGCTGAAAGCGATTTTGCGCAGCTCCGGCGGCAGAAAATCATTCAGTTCTTCGTAGAAGCGTAATTGCACCTGTGACATGGGCGGGATGCCTCCCGGCGGGATGAGCTGATTCACAGTATAAAAGCGTGCCGCGGGCGAGCCCAGCCATTGCGCTGAAATAAAGAATTAAAGGAGCCAGGGTTTATCGCGGTAAAACCTTGCTCGCGTTGGTGGTGGAACCGGACCCGCGTGATAATAACGGCTGAATGCGCGAAATAGACGGTTCCTACGGCGAAGGCGGCGGGCAGCTTCTGCGCACGGCCTGCGCGCTTGCCGCCATCACGGGCGAGACTGTGCGGTTGCGCAACATCCGCGCGCGGCGCGCGCCACCGGGCCTCGCGCCCCAGCATCTCACCGCGGTGACAGCCGTCGCGGCCCTGTGTGACGCCCAGGTCGAGGGACTTGAGTTGCGATCACCGGAGCTGATCTTTCGCCCGGGCAGGCTGCGTGGCGGGGAATTCCGTTTCGACGTGGGTACCGCCGGCAGCGTCATGCTGGTGTTGCAGGCGCTGCTGCCCGCGGCGCTGGCCGCCGGCGCGCCGGTGCGCATTCACTTGACCGGCGGTACCGACGTCCGGGGAGCGCCGCCGCTGGATTATCTGCGGTTTGTGTTGCTGCCGTTGCTGGCACAGATGGGCGCGGAAGTGGAACTGACACTCCAGCGGCGTGGCTACTATCCGCGTGGCGGCGGTGAGGTGGAGGTCGCGGTGCAGCCGCGCCGCCTCAAGCCTCTGCGCATCGAAGCGCCGGGAGCTGTAAAGGAAATTCGCGGCATTGCCCATGTGTCCAATTTGCCGGCGCATATCGTGACACGCATGCAGCAGACGGCCGTGCGGATGCTCGCCGATATCGCCCGTGTCGAGATCGAGCAACAGATACTGGGTCGAGATCAGGCGATCGGGCAGGGCGGAGCGATTGTGCTGTGGGCGCGCACGGCGCACACGCTTCTCGGCGGCTCCGAAGTGGCGCAGCGCGGGATTCCGGCGGAGCGCATCGCCGGGACCGCGGCGCAGGCACTGCGCGAGGAAATCATTGCCGGCGCGACCCTCGATATCCACGCCTCCGATCAGATTCTGATTTATGCCGCGCTGGCGCAGGGCACCTCCTGTTTCCTGGCGCGCACGCTCTCATCCCATGCGCAGACCGCGCTCTGGCTGTTGCGGCAGTTTTTTCCGCTGCGCGTGAACACCCGCCCGGCGGGTGCATGCACGCGGGTGGACATGGAACCGGGCTGACAAGGGCGAGCGCAGGGTCAGGTCTTGACGGCCTGTTGCCCAAATCCTTTTCTCAATGAGTCGATCGCCCGGATGTTTCCGGCTGTTGGCCTTGAGGCTCACGGGCCAGGTTTCCATCGACGGCTGGGGCAGGGCGCGTCCGCCGTCCCGCCTCGCGTTCGCTTCAGGGGTGGCTCGGGCTGCAGAGGGTCGCACATTTCCACCAGTGCACCAGTGCCCGGCAGCCCGAGGGGCTGATTGTCTGAATGGCTGCGCGGTGCTACTATAGTGTTACCTAAACAATTTGGTGTCTTGTCATGACAGCCACGACCACAATCAAACTGCCAGAAAAGCTCAAGACGCGCATCGCTCGCCTGGCCAGGGAAACCGGACGTTCCGCGCACAGCCTCATGGTGGAGGCGCTGGAGCGTGAAGTGACGCGCAAGGAGCGGATGCGGGAGTTCGTGCGCGAGGCGCTTGTCTCGGACGCCGCGGTCGAGGAGGGCGCGGCGGTATACCGGGCCAAGGACGTCCACCCCTGGCTGGTACGGCTGGCCAAGAACCGTCGAGTCGCCCGGCCCAAGCCGTGGCGCAAGTAGTCTATTCGGAGAACGCGCTCGCGAATCTCGGGCGCGCATTTGATTTTCTTGCCGAGCACGACCCGCCGGCGGCGGTGGGTGCCGCGAGCGCCATTAGTGAGGCCGTCGATACCCTGTCAAACCATCCGCTGATTGGCCGAACCGTTGCCAGCGAACTGCGCGAGCTGGTGATTTCTTACGGCAAGACGGGGTACATAGCCTTATATCGCTTCCTGCCCGTGCAGGATCAGGTCCGTATCCTGGCCATACGACACCAACGTGAGCTGGATTATCCGATTTAACCCGCCTGAAAGAGGCGGCGGTAATGAAAAGAAAAATTGCGGCAACCCGAGGCAGCACCAACGTCTTCGCCGACCTGGGCACGCCAATTCTGAGGATTGGACGTACGGCTTGTCGACGAGGCCGCCTGGCTCACGCAGAACCAGATGACCGAGTTATTCGACCGCGATAAATATGTAATTTCCCGAGATTGATCTGAATAAGCACCATGCCCCTGCTGCGCCTCGATAAGGTTTCCCTGGCTTATGGCCATCGTCCGTTGCTGGAGCACGCCCAGCTCGAAATCCGCCGCGGCGAGCGGGTGTGTCTGGTCGGGCGCAACGGCGAGGGCAAGTCGTCCCTGATCCGCCTGTTGAGCGGCGAGGCCACACCCGACGACGGCAGCATCTGGGTCCGCCCGGGCACGCGCATCGCGCACCTGGCGCAGGAAGTCAGCCCCGACAGCGACGAATCCGTATTCGATATCGTCGCCGGCGGCCTGGCCGGACTGGGCCAGCTGATCTCGCAATACCACCACACCGCCACCGAACTCGCACACGCGCCCACACCGGCCCTGACGCGGCGCCTGGCGCAGCTGCAGCATGAGCTCGAAGCCGGCGACGGCTGGCGGCTGGAGCAGCGGGTGGAAATGGTGCTGTCGCGTCTGGGTCTGGATGGTGACATCAGCATGCACGCACTCTCGGGCGGCTGGCGCCGGCGCGTGATGCTGGCGCGCGCCCTGGTGTGCGAACCGGACCTGCTGTTGCTCGATGAGCCGACCAATCATCTGGACATCGAGGCCATCACCTGGCTGGAAGAATTCCTCGTGAACTATCCCGGCGCGCTGCTCTTCGTCAGTCACGACCGCGCGTTTTTGAAGCGCCTCGCCACGCGCATCGTCGAACTCGACCGCGGCGCGCTCACCTCATGGCCCGGGAGTTACGCTGACTATGTCCGCCGCAAAGAAGATCAACTGGCGGTGGAGACGCAGCACAACGCGCTGTTCGACAAGAAACTCTCGCAGGAAGAGGCGTGGATACGCCAGGGCGTCAAGGCGCGCCGCACGCGCAACGAAGGACGGGTGCGCGCACTCGAGGCTTTGCGCGAAAAGCGCCGCCAGCGCCGCGACCGCGCCGGCAAGGTAGATCTGAGGCTGGAGGAGGGTGAGTCATCCGGCCTGCTGGTGTTCGAGGCCGAGCACGTCGATTTCAGTTTCGGCAACACCGCCGTCATAAAAGATTTCTCCGCGCGCATCATGCGCGGCGATCGCATCGGCATCGTCGGCCCCAACGGCGCCGGCAAATCCACGCTGATCAAACTCCTGCTGGGCGAATTGGAACCGACCCGCGGGAACCTGCGCCGCGGCACCCGGCTGCAGGTCGCGTATTTCGATCAGCAACGCGCCGACCTCGATCCCGCCGCCATGGTGATGGACAGCGTCGGCGAGGGCAGCCAGACGGTGACGATCAACGGCCGCAGCCAGCATGTCGCCGGCTATTTGCAGAATTTTCTGTTTCCCGCGGAACGGCTGCGCTCCCCGGTGAGCACGCTCTCGGGCGGCGAGCGCAACCGCCTGCTGCTGGCACGCCTGTTCGCCCGCCCGGCCAATCTGCTGGTGATGGACGAGCCCACCAACGACCTGGACGTGGAAACGCTCGAACTGCTGGAAGAGTTGCTGCTCGAATACCAGGGCACGCTGCTGCTGGTAAGCCACGACCGCGCGTTTCTGGATAATGCGGTCACGAGTACGCTGGTGTTCGAAGGCGGCGGCCGGATCGGCGAATACGTCGGCGGTTATACCGATTGGCTGAGGCAACGGCAGAACAAGCCCACGACCAAATCCGAATCAGCCGCCAAGGCCGGCAAGCCCGCGACCGCTCCTAGCGCACAGAAGCCGCGCACCAAATCCCACAAGCTCTCATATAAGGAGCAGCGCGAGATCGAAACCCTGCCGGGAAAGATCGAAACGCTGGAAGCGGAGCAGTCCCAATTGCAGGCGGCGGTCAGCGCTGCCGGCTTTTATCAACAGCCGGGGGAGACCATCTCCGCCACGCTCGCGCGTCTGCAAGCGGTAACCGCTGAACTCGAGGAGTACTATGCCCGCTGGGAAGCGCTGGAATCGCAGGCCACAGCGGAAAAATGATTGAGTTCGTGCTCTAATCGCTTATTCCCCGCCCGGTTCCCGCCCACGGCGCACCCGAATCGAATGCGCCCGTTCTACGGGGAAAAGGTCCACCGAACCTTTTCCTGTTTCCGCTTCACCCCGCATCGCGGGAGAGTAATAAGGTGAGGGGGTTTTGAGATAGTTTCTAGAACCCATCTCAAAAAAAAGACCAGGCCACCGCAGATGAACGCAAATAAGGAAAGAGATAAACGCAGATGGCTTATTAGATTTCTTTTTTATCCGCGTTCATCTTAATAGGAAATCCGCGTTAATCCGCGGTTTAAGATATTTTGAGATAAGTTCTAGCCAGAACAACGAGTCCAACCGTGCCGGCGGAATCTAACCACATAATCTGCGATAACGCGCTATCAAAAGAAAGTTTTTCCGCAGTTTCGTTGAGACTTTGTTTCAGAGAAAGAAGGAGACCATTAAAAATGGTTAGTTTTGTGCAGGCTTGCCTTCACAAAATGAAGGTGAGCAGCAAGACCGGTTTCAGGAACTTGCTCAACTTGACGGCTGACTTCCGTGAAAATCGCTCGGCATCTGATTACGCCGGCGACGAGCCGCCGCTGCGATCGGAGCTGTTCAGCAGCGACCAGATGGACCAGCATGGCAAGACCCTGGCGGGTTCGCACAAGTTGGGTCTGGGACGCGCCCCCGACCGGCTCCTGACGCGGTTGGCTGAGAATGAAAGCGTCCTGATAGGCGCCTGCAAGCTGCTGACAGCGGCGGTCACGGCAAACCGCCGGATTACACCGGCCGGGGAATGGCTGCTCGATAACTTCTACCTGATCGAAGAACAGATTCGCACGGCCAAGAGACACCTGCCGAAGGGTTACAGCCGGGAATTGCCACGCCTGGCTCACGGCCCTTCGGCTGGACTTCCGCGGGTGTATGACATCGCGCTGGAGACGATCGCGCACGGCGATGGACGGGTGGATCCGGGAAGCCTCCGCCGTTTCGTCGCGTCCTACCAGTCGGTCACCGCCCTCAAGTTAGGCGAATTGTGGGCCATCCCCATCATGCTACGCCTGGCCTTGATCGAGAATCTCCGGCGCGTTGCCGCCCGCAGCGCCGCCGGCAGGATCGATCGCAACCTGGCCGATTCCTGGGCCGACCAGATGATAGAGATCGCCGAGAAGGATCCGAAGAGTCTGATTCTGGTGATCGCGGACATGGCGCGGTCAAGCCCGCCGATGACGACCCCGTTTGTTTCGGAATTTACGCGCCGGCTGCAGGGGCAGAGCCCGGCTCTGGCATTGCCGCTGACCTGGATTGAGCAACTGCTGTCCGAGTCTGGCCTGACGATCGAGCAGTTGGTGCAGTCGGGAAACCAGCAACAGGCCGCCGACCAGGTCTCCATCAGCAACAGCATCGGTAGCCTCCGATTCCTGGGGGCGATGGACTGGCGCGACTTCGTCGAGACGCTGAGCGTTGCCGAGCAAAAACTGCGCGAGGATCCCGGCGCCATCTACGGCATGATGGATTTTGCCACCCGTGATCGCTACCGCCATGTCGTGGAGAAGATCGCGAAGCAGAGCCGCCTGTCCGAAGGCGAGGTGGCGGAGAGGGCGGTCAAACTAGCGCACGAAGGCGCGGCCCGCCAAGGCGGCGATGATCGAACGGCGCATGTGGGTTTCTACCTGATCGACAAGGGATTGCGCGAGCTCGAGCGGACGGCGGAGGCGCGCCTTTCCGCCTCCGAGGCGCTCATGAGAGCGGCGGGCCGGTTTCCCTTGCTCCTGTATCTGGGCGCAATCACGCTGATCACGCTGATCCTCACCGGGGGTTTATTGATGCAGGCGCAGGCCAGCGGCAGGCCGGATTGGATGCTCGTGTTGCTGGGTGTCCTCGCGCTGCTGACCACCAGTCAACTGGCGGTAGCGCTGGTGAACTGGCTGGCGATGTTGCTGGCATCGCCGCATCTGCTGCCGCGCATGGACTTCTCCCGGGGGATTCCGCCTGAATCGCGCACGCTGGCGGTGGTTCCGACGATGCTCACCGGCGTTCAGAACACCGAGGATCTGGTCGAGGCGCTGGAAGTCCAGTTCCTGGCCAATCGGGACGACAACCTGCGCTTCGGCCTGTTGACCGATTTTCAGGACGCGCGCGCGGAAACGCTGCCGGAGGACGAAGCGCTGTTGCGGTTGGCTGAGGCGCGAATCGAGGAACTGAATGAAAAGTACCGGGGTGTAAACGGCGACACGTTCTTTCTGTTTCATCGCCCGCGCCGCTGGAATCCACGCGACCGGATCTGGATGGGCTATGAGCGCAAGCGCGGGAAGCTGGCGGATTTGAATTTGCTGTTACGCGCGGGCGCAACCGATCGCTTCTCGCTGGTCGTCGGTAACACCGACGTTTTATCGAACGTGAAGTATGTCATTACCCTTGACACGGATACGCACCTCCCGCGCGACTCGGCGCGGCAGTTCGTGGGAGCCATGGCGCATCCGCTGAATCGCGCGCGCTACGACGAAGACAAGCAGCGTGTCTGTGAGGGCTACGGCATCCTGCAACCGCGCATGGGCGTGAGCCTGCCCGGCACGAACCGCTCGCGGTATGCCCGCTTGTACGGGGATGAGCCGGGCATCGACCCCTATACGCGCGCCGTCTCCGACGTCTACCAGGACCTGTTCGGTGAAGGCTCGTTCATCGGCAAGGGGATCTACGATATCGATGCGTTCGAGCGGTCGCTCAAGGATCGCTTTCCCGAGAACCGCATCCTCAGCCACGATCTGCTGGAAGGTTGTTATGCGCGCGCCGGGCTGGTGAGCGATGTGTTGTTGTACGAGGAATACCCGTCTCACTACAGCGCGGACGTGCGCCGCCGGCACCGCTGGATTCGCGGAGATTGGCAGCTTGCCGGTTGGTTGCTGCCGCGCGTTCCCGGTCCCGGTGCGCACCGGCAGAAGAACTCGCTGTCGTGGCTGTCACAATGGAAACTCTTCGACAACTTGCGGCGCAGTCTCGTGCCGGCGGCGTTGACGCTCCTGTTGCTGCTGGGCTGGACGGACTCGTCATCAGCCTGGTTCTGGACCTTGGCAGTGATCGGAATCATCCTGATCCCGTCCTTGATTGCCGCTACTCTGGAAATGTTTCAGAAGCCGGTCGACGTGCTGCTGGCTCAGCATCTCGCCGCCGTCGTACACGCCGTCGGCCGGCGCCTCGCCCATGCGGCTTTTGCACTCGCGTGCCTTCCCTATGAAGCGATCTTCAGTCTGGATGCGATTGTGCGCACGGTGGGACGGATGCTGATCACACACCAGCGACTTCTCGAATGGAATCCATCGAGCGAATCGGATCGCAACAGCCGCGCGGGCCTCGCCGCCTCTTTCCGGTCGATGTGGACCGCCCCGGTTATCGCCATTGGCGCGGCGCTGGTTCTGGTGCCGTCGATACCGACCGCGCTGGTCGTGATGGGACCGATACTGATCTTATGGCTGGTCTCGCCCGCCATCGCCTGGTGGATCAGCCGGCCGCTCGCCCGCCGTGAAGCCAGGCTGACGGCCGACCAGACCTTCTTCCTGCGCAAGCTTGCGCGCAAGACCTGGGCGTTCTTCGAGACCTTCGTCGGCCCGGAAGATCATTGGCTGCCGCCGGATAACTATCAGGAGTATCGCGGTGCCGCGGTGGCGCACCGCACGTCGCCGACCAACATGGGGCTGGCGCTGCTCGCGAATCTGTCGGCGTACGACTTCGGTTACATTCCGGCCGGACAACTCATCGAGCGCACGGCGAGTGCGCTGCGCACGATGCAATCCATGGAACGGCACCGCGGCCACTTCTACAACTGGTACGACACGCTGTCGCTGAAACCGCTGCACCCTGCCTACATTTCGACGGTGGACAGCGGGAACCTCGCGGGCCATCTGCTGACCTTGCGCCCGGGTCTGCTCTCACTACCCGATCGCCCGATCCTGGAGGCGCGATGGTTTGACGGGCTGCGCGACACGCTGGGGATCCTGGTGGATGCCGTGGGAGGCGTCACGCCGGCTTCGCTCGCTCAATTCCAGAAAGACCTGGAGCCCGCCTGCGATTCCCGGCCAACCACGCTCACGGCGGCGCGGCTCACTCTTGACCGGCTGACAACACGCGCGGAGGAGTTTGCCGGCAGCCTCGATGCTGTCCCTGAGAAGTTGTCTCAAAAAGGCAGCGAGCGGGTATCAGCCGAGGGAAGACGGCGCGCAGAAACCGAAGTATACATAGAAGCACATGAGGATTCCGTGCACCACCCGACCCTGAATCACGCCAGCGCAGTAATTTCCGAGACGGCTTCCGAGAGCGATGCGAATTGGTGGGCACGGACGCTGGCCCGGCAATGCCAGAGCGCACTCGATGAGCTGACGTTTCTCGCCCCGTGGAGTTTGCTGCCGGCCGCTCCGGGCCGGCTCAGCGACTTCCCCAACATCGGCGCAATCCCCACGCTGCGCGAGCTGGCCAAGCTTGAGGTGGAGTGGTTGCCGGCCATCGAGCGTCGACTCGACGCGGACGCGACGCCCGCGGAGCGCGAGTGGCTGGATGAGTTTCGACGGCTGATCACGGAAGCCAGCCGCCGCGCCGCGGAGCGGATGGCGGCTGTCGAACGGCTGGCCCTGCAAGCAGGCGAGCTCGCGCACATGGAGTACGACTTCCTGTACGACAAGGTATCGCGTCTGCTGACGATCGGGTACAACGTGGATGAGCTGCGGCGCGACTCGAGTTACTACGACCTGCTGGCCTCGGAAGCGAGATTGATCAAATTTGTCGCGATTGCGCAGGGGCAAGTGCCGCAGGAGAGCTGGTTTGTCCTCGGGCGCCTGCTCACGTCCGCCGGTGGCGAGCCGATTCTCCTGTCGTGGAGCGGTTCGATGTTCGAGTACCTCATGCCGCTCCTGGTGATGCCCACCTACGAGAACACGCTGCTCGATCAGACCTGTAAGGCGGCGGTGGAGCGACAGATCGAGTATGGGGAACAGCGCGGCGTACCGTGGGGCATGTCGGAATCCGGTTACAACTTGGTCGACATTCATCTCAACTACCAGTACCGCGCCTTTGGCGTGCCCGGTCTGGGGCTCAAACGCGGACTGGGGGAGGATTTGGTCGTTGCTCCCTATGCTTCAGCGCTGGCATTGATGGTGGCGCCTGAAGCGGCTTGTCTGAACTTGCAGCGGCTCGCCTCCGCGGGGCTCGAAGGAAAATTCGGCTTGTATGAATCCATCGACTACACCCCGTCACGTCAACGACGCGGTGAATCGAGCACGGTGGTTCGCTCCTTCATGACCCATCACCAGGGGATGAGCCTGCTCTCCCTGGCCTATCTGCTGCTGGACCGTCCGATGCAGAAGCGCTTCGAGTCGGACCCGTTGTTCCAAGCGACCCTGTTGTTGCTCCAGGAGCGAATTCCCAGGGCCACGGCACTCTTTCCGCACACTGCCCAGCTTTCCGACATTCGACCTATTGCCGGTGCCCCGGAGACGCCGATTCGCGTTTTCAGCAGCCCCGACACGCCGATACCGCAGGTGCAGTTGTTGTCGAACGGCCGATACCACGTGATGGTCACGAACGCGGGAGGCGGCTACAGTCAGTGGAAAAACCTCGCCGTGACCCGCTGGCGCGAAGACGCTACCCGCGACAACTGGGGTAGCTTCTGTTACCTGCGCGACGTGGCGAGCGGGGAGTTCTGGTCAACCGCACACCAGCCGACGCTCAAACGCGCGGAGAGCTACGCAGCGATTTTCTCGGAAGGGCGCGCGGAGTTTCGCCGCCGCGACCACGATTTCGATACCCATACCGAGATCGTGGTTTCGCCGGAAGATGATATTGAGCTGCGCCGCCTCCATATCACCAACCGCTCCCAGACACGCAGGACGATTGACGTGACGAGTTACGCGGAGGTGATTCTCGCACCCGCGGCCGCGGAAGCACTGCATCCGGCGTTCAGTAATCTCTTTGTTCAGACCGAGATCATCGACCCGCGGCGGGCGATCCTCTGCACGCGCCGGCCCCGCTCCCTCGATGAGCCGGCGCCCTGGATGTTTCACCTGATGGCCGTGCACGGGGCGGACATCGGAGAGATCTCTTACGAGACGGACCGCATGCAATTCATCGGCCGCGGCAACACGGTCGCCGCGCCCCAGGCCGTGAACGATTCCGCCGCGCTCGCGGGCAGTCAGGGTTCCGTGCTCGATCCGATTGCCGCCATCCGCTATCGCATAACACTCGATCCGGACGAATCGGCGACGGTCGATATCGTTTCCGGCATCGGCGAAACCCGGGACGCCGCCTTGGGCCTGGTCGAGAAATACCAGGATCGGCGGATCGCGGATCGCGTCCTGGAACTGGCATGGACCCACGCCCAAGTGGTGCTGCGGCAGATCAATGCCACCGAGGCCGACGCGCAACTCTATGGACGCCTTGCCAGCTCCGTCATCTACGCTAATTCCTCGTTACGCGCTGACGCCGCCGTCCTCATCAAAAACCGCCGCGGCCAATCCGGTCTATGGGGCTACGCCATTTCCGGCGACTTGCCCATCGTGCTGTTGCAGATTGGCGACGCGGCCAATATCGAATTGGTGCGTCAACTGGTGCAGGCTCACGCCTACTGGCGTTTAAAAGGGCTGGCGGTGGACTTGGTGATCTGGAACGAAGACCGTGCCGGTTACCGGCAACTGCTCCAGGAACAAATCATGGGGCTGATTGCCGCGGGCGTCGAAGCGCACGTGATCGATCGGCAAGGCGGCATCTTCGTGCGGCCGGCGGAGCAGATATCGGACGAAGACCGCATCCTGCTGCAATCGCTCGCGCGCGCCATTATCACCGACAGCCGGGGAACGCTGGCAGACCAGATCAACCGTCGTGGCCCGGTGGAAGTGCGGGTTCCGCGCCTCAAACCGGTCCGCCGCCACCGCGCCGAACTCCCGGCCGCCACCGGGTTGCCGCGCCGCGATCTTATTCTCTTCAATGGATTGGGAGGATTTACCCGTGACGGGCGTGAATACGTCATCATGACCGCGCCGGGGCAAGTGACGCCGGCACCGTGGGTGAACGTGCTGGCGAATCCGCACTTTGGAACCGTCATCTCGGAAAACGGCCCGGCCTACACCTGGAGCGAGAACGCTCATGAGTTCCGCCTCACCCCCTGGCACAACGACCCGGTGAGCGATGCCAGCGGAGAAGTCTTTTATCTGCGCGACGAAGACAGCGGCCATTTCTGGTCTCCCACGCCACTGCCCAGCCGCGGAGCCGGTTATTACGTGAGCCGCCATGGATTCGGCTACAGCGTCTTCGAGCACGTGGAGGGTGGCATTCGATCGGAGCTCACGGTTTACGTGGACGTGGACGCCGCGATCAAGTTTTCGGTGCTGAAAGTGCGAAACGAGTCGGGCCAACCGCGCAAGCTCTCCGCGACCGGTTACGTGGAGTGGGTGCTGGGAGATTTGCGGCCGAAATCGGCCATGCACGTGACCACCGAAATTGACCCCAACAGCGGTGCGCTCTTCGCGCGTAACCCGTACAACACGGAGTTCACCGGTCTGATTGCGTTCTTCGATGTGGATGATGCGACCCGCACGACAAGCTGCGACCGCACTGAATTCATCGGGCGTAACGGCACGCTCAAGAATCCGGCGGCGATGGCCCGTTCGCGCCTTTCCGGCAAGGTGGGAGCGGCCCTCGATCCCTGCGCCGCGATCCAGGTCAGCTTCGAGCTGGCCGACGGGCAAGAGCGCGAGATCATCTTCAGGCTCGGCCTGGCAGGAAGGCGCGGGACTGATGACGCCAGCAAGCTGGTGCATCGCTTCCGGGGATCGGCCGCCGCGCGCGGCGCGCTCGAAGCGGTGTACCAGTACTGGAATCACACGCTCGGCGCCGTGCAGGTGGAAACACCCGACCCGTCGCTCAACGTGCTGACCAACGGCTGGCTTGTGTACCAGACGCTGGCATGTCGTCTTTGGGCGCGCAGCGGATACTACCAATCGGCGGGCGCCTTCGGCTTTCGCGATCAATTGCAGGATGCGATGGCGCTCGTGCACACGGAGCCGCAGCGGCTGCGCGCGCAACTGCTGCTGTGCGCCAGCCGTCAGTTCCTGGAGGGCGATGTCCAGCAT
>Ga0209542_10008982_pt1 | contig 18479 bp, 20 predicted proteins | sample RifCSPhighO2_01_FD_184028 | JGI IMG/M metagenome (GOLD analysis project Ga0209542, IMG submission 184028) | Soil microbial communities from Rifle, Colorado - Rifle CSP2_plank highO2_0.1 (SPAdes) (version 2) | ecosystem: Environmental > Terrestrial > Deep subsurface > Rock core/Sediment ...
AAACATCGTCCTTTTCCAGGTGCTTGAAATCGCGCCGCCCGCACTTGCAAAAATCCGGGGTCTTGAGGGTGTTCTTGTCCGGGTAGGTTTTTGTGATTTCGCCGCAATGGAGGCATTCCCAGCTCGCAAGCTTGACAACCGGCTTGATTTCTGCGGAAAGCGAGATGATCCCCTCAACCTTTATGAGCTTTTCAAGGTGCTCTGCACCAAGATCCTGCACCATGATATTCCGGTTTTCAGGGAGGCGGAAGATGCGGCAGTGGGCTTTCAGGTATTTCCCGTTGGCAACTGGCACGCGCATGTTCTCAACCGCGGCTTCCGCGGCTTTTATGAAATCGTCGGGATGGGCCAGGAGTTCATCGGCAAGCTCTGGATTGAATTGCTCAAGCCGCCTGAAATCAATTGCAACCGAGCGGCTTTCAGGATAGTTAGCGGCAGCCTCCTCAAGCTCCCGGCGCATGGTTTCCCTGAAGAATTCCTCGAATGCCGCTATTTCCTCCATTCAAATCACTTGCTGGACCTATTTATGGCCGCCAACCAATCGGTTGAGCGCTTATTTTCCAAAATCGCAAGGAACCTTTTTGATGCCGGGAGGCGAACCTTCCGTTTAGCCTCATTAAACAAGATCCGCGCATTTTCATGCCCCGCCTCCATGTACTCTTTTGCAGTAAATGCCATTTCGAGAAGGTCGGCATCCTTGACTAAGATTGCATCTGTCGGGGAAGGCGTTGGGAAGTCGAAGCCGGCGAGGGCTTGCTGCTCTTGCAGGATGCGTTTTTCGATTTCGCCCTTGTTTTCAACATAACCAGCGGAAATTTTGTGCAAATCAAGCAGCCGGCTCTCTGGCAAATCATGGATAAGTGCAAGGAAGGATATTCTTTCGGGAAGTGGATGGCGCGCCAGCCTTGCCAGCAGGTATGCGATCAGGGCGGTTCGGAACGAATGCTCCGCAACGCTTTCCGGATCGCTTACTCTCGCATGCCACCAGCCGCTCCTTTTGATGAACTTCAGATCGCCGGTTTCAAATATGAAATCGGCCAGTTTCCCCAAATCCGGTTTTTTTGCAGACATAAGATTTCGCCTCTTAAATTGGAATGCAATTCACAGCTGAAAGCTTTTTTAAGCGTCCTTTGGGAATTAAGCCGCATTTAACCTGCTGCGACACCTCTTGCATCTCCCGGTTATTAACCGGATTGGGGGATGGTTTCGGGTGAATGGCGCAAATGCTTCTGTGGGAAAGCAAACGTTATGGAAGATCGCGGCAATCATGATGGCGGCGAAAATCGCGCAAATTCTGGAGGGCGGATTCATTTTCAAATTTCCAAATCAAACATGGTTTTCGGTAACATTATAAATCGGCTATCGCTAATTCAAGCATGGATGCCGAGGAAATAGTAAGGGAGATGCGAAGGAACGGCCAGGGCAAGGACGAGATCGTCGCCAACCTGCGGGAGCTTGGCATAAACGAACCGGAAAAATACTATGAGCGGGTAATATCCGAGGAAGGGAAGGGAGTGCTCGAAGGAAGCGGCAATCAAGATTCGATATCCGAGCCCGAAATAGAGCGCATTGCAGGCCGGGAGGAAGGCAAATACTCCGATGAAGAGGGGGAGGCGAAGGATATCCTGCATTCCGAAACAAAATCGCTCTTTGAGACAAAAAAAACAAGCATTTACGACCCCGCCCCAACTCCGCAGGAAAAGCAGAGGGCAGATAAGGCAGTAGATGAGATCCCCCGGCTCGAAATCACCTCAATCCGTGGAGGGGAGGAAAGGGTCAGTGATATAGAGGAAATGCTCGGAAAGAAAGAGGCGCCCCAGCAGGTCATGAAGTCAATGCCGCAAATGAGCCTCTCAAGGCTTGATGAAGTGGAGCGCAAGCTTGATGAGATGATCTCCATAACAAAGGCGGTTTACGAAATTGACAAGCGGATATTGGAGGCGAACAGGGAACTGATACTCAAATTGAAGACGGCGAAATGAAAGGAGGGGGAAATCTGATTGGGGAGGGAATTTGTGCTAATGCATTACTTAGGCAGCCCAACTGGCAGCAGTTTTTTTATTTCCGGGCGATCAGGTCTTGTCGAGCTTCCTGCTGATTTCGTCCAATTTCGAGAGCATGGCGCTGGAAGCTTCGCGGTTCATTGCCTGGTGGTGCGAGCCCACTTTGCCGTGGTGGTCGAACATGTTCTGGCGCATCTTCATGCCCCTCGAAAGGAATTTGAATTGCGGCGCCTGGTCCTTTTTCTCATATGCATCCATGGCCATGAATTGGCCCATCATCTGGGCAATTATGGAATCGGAAATCGTCGCGGCTCCGCCCCCCGATTGCACGACCACGATCGGCTGCGGGGCAGAGGAAGCGGCAGCGCCAGCGGATTGGGGAAAATCCTGCACAATTTCCCCCCCAACGCTTGATGACCTGCCGGAATAATACCGCGAGAACACCAGTGCCACGAAAAGGAACATGGATGCAAGCAAAAGCCACTCTATGCCTAAAAAGAAGCTGATGCCCGTAAGCGCAAGCAGCAGCACATAAACGGTGTCCATTTAAGTCCCTCAGTGATGCGCATCCTTTTGCTGCGTGGAGCCAAAGATCTTCTTTACTGCCCTGCCAAAAAGGACGATCCATGCACCCATCTTGCCGGATATCCACTCATCGCCGTCGGGATCCCCTGGGAAATTTGGCCGGAACTCGAATTTCCGCGGGAAGGATGCAGAGGGCTGGCCCCCGATAACAATTGGCTGGACGCCCCCGCCATGCATGGCAATGGCATGCCCCCCTCCGGCAGCTGCGCCGGATGGCTCATTCGCAGAGGAAAGCGCAAAGATTATTGCAACCGCAAGGGAAAGGAATGCAAAGAAAGTGGACCCTATGGAATAGAAATAGTAGGCGAAAAATGCAAGCAGGATGAGGGTCAGGGGGTTCATTTGCAATACCTCGTCAGTAATAGCCCCCTCCCACATACGGTGCAGGGGCAGCGGGCTCGCTTTTGGCGACCAAGATCAGTATTATGAATAGCCCTATGAGAATAAATACCGAATTGATCTCGAATTTCATTGCGACGATGCCAGACAGCGCAAGCCCTACTACAGCCGCAAGCATGAGTATCTTGTTTTTGGCGATCACCAGCAAAAGGGCGAAAAGCGCAACCACAATTGGCAGGTTGCTGTTCTGGGCTGCCAGGAGCATGAAGATGACTATGATAAGGAAGGTGAAATCCATTTGATCACTCGTTGAACAGGCCCTCTATGAGCACGTTCGGGAGCTCAAGCATGAATACGATCGCGAATATCACCCAGGTGAACCAAGTGACGGGTATCAGCACGAGGTAGGTTATTGCGATCGTGACAATGAGGGCGACCAGCTTGTTCTCAATGTAATTGAGGGTCATCATCTTGTATATCGAAAAGAAGCTGAGTATGACTATGACCACATTAAGGCCTTCAATGAGGCTGAGCAATGGGAGGGCCATGGTAGTGGTTTGCGGAAGGGAGAATTTAAAGATATCTGCTTGAGCAAGGAGGGTTTGGAAATTCGGCAGCATATGCTGCGCTAAAGGCCAGATTTGGTGCAGCATTCGCGGGCTCCATTAGCGGCCATTCCCTTTTGCGGATGGAAGTAATTGCACGCACCGAGCTCTGTTCGCCTTTTGGCCCAAACAAATCAGTTCCCTTCGAGCAATTTTTGCAGCTCCTGCGCCTCCACCCGCAATCTGTGCGCCCTCATGATTTCCGCAAATTTTTTCTCCTTTGTGCCTTCAAGATTCGAGATCAATGCGATGAGCTCCTTGGATGAGAGCTTGGAAAGGCCGTTTTGTGCAACGAATTCCGGTATGCTTTTGGTGGGGTATTTGCACAGCAGTTTCATGAGCTCCGGAATGGCGGCCTTCGTAATTTTCGAATCGGAGTAGAAGGTAAAAACAAGGGCGAGGGTTTTCTCGGATAGTTCGGTTGTGGCAAATCCTTCGCGCTTGATGGAAACCAAGCTTTCAAGCAATGTCACTGCAATCAGCTGGGGCGGCGCCTTGCTTGCAACAACCAGTTTCTCGAACAAATCCCAGTTAGGGGACCTTACCATCTTTTCCGCAAGCTGCAAGTTCAGCCCCCATTTTAGGTACTTTTCCTTCTTTGCTTCGGTGGGCTCTGGCCTGGACTTTTCTGCATCCTCGACCATTTCCTTGCTGATTGTTATCGGGCCAAGGTCGGTTTCGGGGTACATCCTTGCGCTTCCTGGCAGCGGCCGCATGAAGATGCTTATTGCGCCCTCCGCGCGCCGGGTTTCTTCGGGAACTCCTTTTTGCAGCAGCATGCAGCGCTCGAATGCCGCCTGCAGGGCAGCTTTGCATGTGTCTTCGCTGCCGATGCACAATATGAAGAGATCGGTTTCCTGCATGTGAAGGCTTTTCCGAATGGCTGCGATTTCCCCTTCGCCAAACCCGTACTTTTCCTTCAGGCCCTCATCGGAATGGATTATCCCCTTTGCGGGGGAAGCCGCCCCCACATAGCCGGCAATTTCCGCTCCCAGGGAATGGGATGGCATCAATTGGGTTTTGAAAAGGCCCAAAAATGAGGGGAGCTTGATCGCAAACACTGATTCTTTGCGTGCAAGGGCGCCTTGGATCAGCTTGCAGCTGGTATTTCCAAAAAGGCGCGTCAAATCATGCAACCCGAAATGCTCCTCTCCAAGCAGCATGTGCCGGCTTTGGAGCTCGCTTCGTATTTTGAGAAGGCCAATTTGGCGTTGCACTTCGTTTTCTATAAGCTCGGGGATGAGCCTTAGCTCCTGGACCCCCTTGATTTCCACCCGCGCTCCTTGCGAGATGCTTACATTCAGGTCCTGGCGGATGCTTCCAAGCCCCCGCTGCACTTTTCCGGTTGACCGCAGCATCTGTCCAATCAGCTCGGCTGCCTCCATTGCATGCGCCCCATCTTTTAAGGTAGGCCCGGTAGCCACCTCGAGCAGCGGAATGCCCTGGCGGTCCAGGCGATACACCGTTTCGTCGCCTTTTTTTTCGAGGATGCCGGACGATTCCTCCTCGATGGCAATTGTGGGGATCCGAATTATGCCTTTGGATGTGGAAAGCGTGCCATTCACCGCCACGAGGGCGGTGCGTTGGAAGCCCGAAACTGCCGAACCATCAATAACTGTTTTGCGCATCACGAATACGTCATCAAGGATGCGTGAAGATAGCATCCGCGAAAAAACAAGGGCGGTTTTAAGCGCCTCAACGTTCAGCTGATGGGGCGGCTCTTCATCTGCTTCGATAGCGCAAACCGCATCCTCGTCTATCAGGTAGGTGAATTTTCGCTTTCTAAGCGCCTCAAATGCAGCCGCGGGATCGACCTTTCCAAGCTCCCCTACAACCGGCCTTAGCCGCCGCGTGATTTTCCGCATTGCCCCAAGGGGCGTTTCACCCTTGCCTGGGTCGAAGAAGCATTCGCAGAACAATTTCCTCGTGTTTAGCCGTTGGTGGATCTCTATGCCGCATTTGAAACCCAAATCCACGTAATCCATAATGATACGCCGCTTTTGGATTGAGGAAGGAGAATTATTGCTTTGCTCCAGTTCAATTCCCAATAACACTCAGATTCACTGCAAGAACTCATCCCCGGTGAGGCGGGGGTTTATTTCCCCGCGAAGGTTTGAAAGCATCAATTTTTTCGTCTCCTCGGCCGATTTTGAATGCGCAAGCACCCAGCCAAGTTTTACATAGGCCGTTTCCGGAAGCATGTCCTCCAAGGCAACGCCGCCGGCATCACGCAGCAAGCGGAGGTTGCGGTAAACCGTGCTGCTGGTTCGGCCGTAGAGGGCTTGTGAAGCAACTGCCACGAATACCCCTTTGTCAACTGCATTCCTGACCGAAGGAAGCCAGCTCATCTTGGGGTCAAAAAAGCCCGAGTTCGTGCCGCTTTCCCCTGTTGGCACATGGCCAAGGGCAGTTGCTTCAAGGACAACGCCCCTATAGCCGCGATCAACAAGGAAATCGAGTATCTCGGGATTCGCATTCGGGTAAATCTTGAGCATGGCGATCCTTTTTTCAAAGGAAGTGTCTGCAGAGGTTTTTTGGGGCTCAGATGGCCGTTTATTAAAAACAGGGTTTAGCGGTTCGATTTTACCGTCGGGATAGATTTTCGCAAGGGGCCTATCGTTAATGCTCCGGAACGCATCCCTCCGGGTGGTGTGCATTTTCCTCACTTTTGTGCCGCGGTGCGCATAGCAGAACTCATCCGAGGAGCTGCCATGCATGACAACTGCAACTTCCGCCACATCTGAAAGGGAGGCATAATATGCGCCGCAGATGAGATTGAGCGTGCCATCGAAGCTGCCCCGGTCGGGGGAGCGCTGCGCGCCTACAATCGCAATAGGCTTTGCAAGGTTTTGGAGCATGAACGCCATTGCCGCGGAGGTGTAATGCATCACATCTGTGCCATGCGTGACGATCACGCCCCGGTTTTCGGGCTCGCTTGCCGCTTTTGCAATTTCCTGCGCCATTTTCTGCCAGTTCTCGACTGAAAAATCCTCGCTGGCGGTTTGGAAGAGGGTTTGGAGGGTTTTGATGTTGACAACCTGCTGCAATTCCGGTACAGTGGATAAAAGCTCCTCGGCATCTCGGGACATGAAAACGCCGCCGGTGCGGTAGTCTATGTGGGTGCCGATCGTTCCACCAGAAATTATGAGGGCGATTGACGGGAGGCTTGACTTGACGATTTTCAGGCGCGGAATCCCGGCCAATTTAGCCGGCGACCCCCTTTTTGTTATTTTAAGGCCAGGCACGAATTTCAGGCCGATGTTATACCCATTGTCGAGTTTAAGCGTAAGGACATCCTCTGGAACCTCGCCGGTACGGGGAAGCAAAATTCCGCCATACGAGGAATTGCCCTGTTGCACTTCAACGGAATCCCCATCAAGGATCTTGCCTGCGTTAAGCAGCCTCTCGATTTCGCGGGAATACATTTTTACCAAAAGCAAGAAGGGGACGGAATTTTATAATGGTATGCGGAAAATCAAAAAATGCAAAGGGACCTAAACCAACTCTGGATTTTGGGGGTCAAACAAACACCTGCAAATCCCCTTCTCGCGCAAATCCCCTGGCCATCCTTGCGGTGTTGAAGGCGATGCCGATATCGCCATCCTTCCCAAGAAGGATTATGCCGCCCTTGCCGGAAGTGCGGATTTCCATGAGTTTTATCGTTTTTTCTGCGGCGAGCTGGGCGCTTTTTTCCGTCCTTAGATAGTCGCATGCGGTCTTGCAGGCAAGGATTTTCATGAACGATTCGCCATGGCCCGTTGTCGAGGCGCCCCCGGTATCGGAATCGCAATAGCCGCCAGCGCCGATCAGTGGCGAATCGCCTACCCTTCCAACCATCTTTCCGCGCGTGCCGCCAGTTGATGTGCCCTGCGCAAGGCCACCTTGCTTATCCAGCGCAACAGCGCCAACTGTCCCGAAGGGCATTTCCTTATTGTCCTTCCAGGAACGGAACTCGCGATGGGATACCAAATCCATGATGTGCATCCGCTCGAAGCCCTGCTTTTCCGCAAATATTGCCGCCCCTTTGCCCACAAGCAGCATATGCTGCGTCTTTTCCATTACCCTTCTTGCAACGGATATGGGATTTGGGAATTCCTGCAATGCCGCAACTGCCCCCGCCAACAAATCGCCAGTCATAACCATCGCATCCATCTCAACCTCGCCTTTTTCATTCAGGACGCAGCCCTTGCCTGCGTCGAACACGCCCGAATCCTCCATTGAATTTATGGTTTTCTCAATTGCATCAAGGGCAGGGCCACCGGAATTTAGGATTTTCCATCCTACCTCAAGGGCGTTTTGGAGCCCTTTCTTGTGGTCATCAACAGTCGTGTGCTCAATTGCCCACGCACCGCCGTGTATGACTAAAGCTGGTTTTGGCATTTAGGATTCACCTAAAAATCAGGCATCGCTAACAATTATCCGGATAACTATAAAAATTCATTTGAAGGGGTGCCCCCGTGGCGCAGGTAGGAATTCTTGAGCGCTTCCACTCCCGGGAGCGCCTTGCCCTGCAGGTATTCCACAACCGCCCCTCCTGCAAGGGAAATGTGGGAGATTTTTGTTTTGTCTATCTGGAATTTTTCTATTGCGGAAAGGGAATGGCCCCCTCCAACCAGCTTGAATGCGGAGGAATTTTGGATCGCCAGCAAGATATCCTTGGTGCCCTTTTCAAAAAGCGGGCTCTCATAAACGCCAACTGGGCCCTTGAAATAAAGCGTTTTGGAGGCGGCAATTATACTAGAGTAGCGGGAGATTGTAAGGGCGCCTATGTCGTAAGTTGATTTTCCATCGGCCTTTTGGGATAAATCACCCACGCCATATTCCTTCCTTAGGCCGTTTTCCTCAACAGCAAAATCCAGCGGGGATTCGATCTTTGAGGAATACTTCGAACCATATGCAGCGAGCTCGGGAATGAGCTTGTCATAGCCTTTTTCTGCGAAATATTGCTTTTTTAGGGGACCAAGGTCGGTTCCTTTTGCAGCGACGCAAAGTTCGCCAAGGACGCCGGAGGTTAATATTTTGTCCACCGCACCGGAAGTGCATGCAAACTTGAGCAGCTGGATGACATCGTCGGGCTTGGCGCCCCCGAGAATATAGGTGTTGGGATGCGCAGCGTTGTCGAGCGCATTGTGCAGCCCTTCCAGCTCCTTTTGCATCACCCTTCCAGCGCAGGAAGGAAGAAGTTCCGGGAATCCGACCGTAGAGGCCTGCGCGCGATGTGCAACTGAAAATCCGTCCATGATGAAATAGTCGGCGTGCTTTGAGAGCGACCTTACCATCTCCGTTTGGGAATAATCCTCCGGCTTTTCAACTTTCCTCGTTTCGTCGTCATAGAAGCGGGTGTTTTGGAGGAGGATCACATCACCATTCGCAATCTTGTCTATTTTCTGGAGGGCCTTTTGGCCGTACAGGTCATCCACATATTCCACTGGCTTTTTGATGTGGGAGTATAGCAAGGAGGCGTGCTGTTGGAGCGGGATAAAATCGGGATCGCCCTTCCTGCCCTGATGGGCAAGCACCACGACCTTGGCTTTCTTGTCCGAAAGCTCCCGGATTGTTGCCGCATGCGCTGCGATCCTATCGGAATCCTCGATCCTGCCCGTTTTCCCATTGAATGGGCAGTTGATGTCGACGCGTATGAGGGCGGTTTTGCCCTCAAAGTTGAAATCGTCCATTGTGAAGTATTGTTTTTCCATCAAAACCACCCAAGCCGATGGGATTACGGGAGCAGCATTTATAATAATTGGATGCGCTTAATGGTGGGATTCCAATGGGTCAAAAACCAGTAACGGAAGAGCACAGGCAAAGGGCTTGGGGAATTGCCGCTAGATGGGAGAGGGAAAGGCAGGTCAACGGCCATGAAGATATTTTGCATGTTTTGCGCATAGTATCTGAGGGTCACGCTAACGATGCCCTATCCGATATACAAAAAAAAGCGCTCCTAATGAAACTTAAGGGGGAGCCGCTTAAGCCCCATATTCGGAAAAGGGCAGCCCAGGCCATAAGCGCATTGGCAGCAAAAAAGCGCGAATGAGAGGGATTGTATCAGATTAGCCCGTATGCGTAGGGAGTTTCGACTGCGCCAAATCCTCCTCGCCATAAACCGCCGTTGCGATTTTCCGGATCTGTTTTGCCCGAATCTCGCCTATTCCCTCGACTTTTTGCATCTGCTTTTCGGAGGCGGAAAATACCTTCTGGATTGTCTTGAATTTCTTTAAAAGGCTCTTGGCATGGACGGGGCCGATCATGGAAACGCCCTCGATTACCATCTGCAGCTGGTCGTCCTTCGAGAGCGCCTTTTTCTCAAAACGCAGCTTCATGTCCTTTGGGGGTTTTGAGCGCTGAACTAGGAGGATGTGGATGAAATCCGCCAGTTCTTCCTCGCTTTCCAATTGGAATATTGGGATGCGGAACTGGGTCGCAACGGAAATCTGCGCGCCGATTATCGCCTTTTTGTGCAAATGGCCAAACTCCCTTCCGACAATGCAGATCAGCGGATATTGGAAATTGGCTGCAAGGTCGCGGCACTGCGAAAATAGGCGGCCGTCCATGATGGAGCTTTCAAAATCCTGTGCGGTCTTGCGCTCAAGCGCAATTTGCTCGTTTATGATGAAGTCGGCGACTTCCAGCCTTTTTGGGCGGAGCTTCACACCGCGCGAGAACAAAAGCTTGGCAACGGGGGATTTCAGCTCGCGGTCATCCATAATGAGCTCCAATGCTTCCATGGAAGCGGGTTTTTGGGGGGCATTTGGGGGATGGTCATCAACTGGCGGTTCTTGGTCCATACCGGGAATTAGGCGGCCGAACTAATAAAACGTTCGAATTGCAAAGAAAGGGCGGACAATTCCTCAAGTGTTAGGGTGCGCACCCTCTTTTCAGTCAAGCTAGCGGTTTGTTTCGGGTTTTTGGTTGGGGATAAATCAGGCCCGGATGGATTGGGGCTTTTGGGGGGATTTTGACCGGCCATAAGCAGGAATTCGCCTATCCGTTCCTTGCTAAGCCCAAGCGCCTTCCCAGAATGCATCAGCGCTTTCCTGATGCGCTGGTTCTTATGTTGGAAGAGCGCAGTAACAAGCGGCTCGCTCAGGGCGAATTTGGGGTTCTTTACAAGGTATGCCAGCGCAGAATCGACTTTTGGGATTGGCGAAAATGCCTCTTTTGGCACGGTTGCAAGATAGGTGATGTCCGCCTTGCTTTGGGCCATTACTGAAAGCCGCGAATAGTCTCGGGTTCCGGGCATTGCAACCATCCTTTCCGCAAATTCCTTTTGGACGCAGATTATCGCTTCCTTGAAATTCGAGGCAAGGATCTTGAACAGCAGCGGGGATGATATGTGGTAGGGGAGGAAGCCGATGATTACGGGGTAATTGAGGGAGGCTTGAAGCGCATCCGCATTGAGGATTTCGACATTCTTTTGGGCAGCAAGGCTATCCCGCAGAATTTCACATGCCTGCGCATCGATTTCCAGCGCAATCACTTTTTTTGCCATCCTGGCAAGTTTCTTTGTAATGGCGCCTGTGCCGGCCCCGATCTCGAGCACTGCCTTTCCCTTAAGGTCGAGGTTATCGAATATTTCCGCAACCGCGGAATAATCGTTAAGGAATACCTGCGAGAGCTTTTTTTTCTGCCTAAGGCTTGGGAAATGGCCGTTGCTTTGGGTTGGAAGGGTCATAATGCGTAAAACCTGCTTTGGATGACGCACAGGACGATTGGATGATTTTGGGGGGGAGCATTCAAAAGCATTTCCGAAGGGGAGTTGATTCTAAAGGAAGGCAAGCATCCGCATACATTTGGAAATTTGATTCCAAGCGGAGGAACGCCATCGCAAACCGCAAGGGAACTGCACTCCGGGGGTGGAAAGCGCCCATAGCGCCCGTTTTTTCTCATAACTCGACCGCATTCGAAAGGACGCGGATTCTTTTATTGCCTTCGGTATCTGCAAGTATTTCCGCAGGCTGGAGGGAACCTTGGGGGGTGGGGGTGAATATCGAATAACTAATCAGCATCCTCTCACCCTTGGGGAGGGCGCTTTTTTTCCATTTGATGTGCTTTCCGAATATTATTTCCGTCACCTCACTGGGAGGGTTGGAAATCGTCGAGAGGATTGTGCCTTCCGGGGCGATGTCCGTGATTTCGAGGTTTCTAAGATCCCCCCTGCCGTTCAATATTTCGAGCCGCACGATGTTGTTCTCGAAGGATTTCCTGAAACGGATGGTTTCCGATTGGCGCTTGTAAACGGCAAAGACGAATACGAGCAGGGAGATCAACAAGGCAGTTTGAATAAACGGCAAGTTGGGAAAGCTTAGCGCCATCAGGGGCGTTGCGGGGTTCGGCAATACATTCACCGGGGCTTCCATTTGCTTTTCAGCAATCGGATGAACTTGGATTGTCTTGTATTCGAACGAGTATGATACGCTCCATGGACCGGGCTCGTTGAAGAGCACTTCCGTAGAGCCGAAATTAAGGGGCAGGGTGTGCCTTTTCATTGAAGGGGAAACCACCAGTACGGCGCCTTGGGCCGGCTCCGAATTTGCCCGAACGGAAACGGAAGCGTACCCCTCCTGAACCTCGCTTGGGGCGATTATTTCTATTTTTTCCTCTTCAATGGGGATTTCAACCAAAGGCTGCGCAATGGGGGAAATGCCGGATGATGGGGCTATGGAAGGCACGAGGGTTGGCGTTGGGCTTTGCTGTTGCCGAATTTGGGGGGAATTGTAGTTTGCAAAGGAAGATTGCGCGCTTTGCTGCGGGGGCCTGCGGTCGCTTATCCGGCGCAGAAAGGTCGTGGTGTTCTCAAGGCAGGAAAATGCCTCGCAAGAGTAATGCTGCAGGTAGAAATACCCGTTTCCATACTCGTCCTCTTGTTTGAATTTTTCCAAAGGAAGGCAGGGCCGTTCCTCATATGAAGTTGAAACCGGGCAACAGGAATATTCGGGGGGGCATGGCAGTTTGAAGGGTTGGAGGGTGTTTGATATGGAGCTTGCTATTTGGGGCAGATCCTTGACGAAAACCGTTGCTGCGCACAGTTGGGGGGAGTCCATTTTTGCAACGAACAGTTTTAAGAGCGCTTGCTGGCCTTGGCCAACGACTGCCTCAGCAGATGAATATGGCGAGCCGTTGCAGGAAAGATTGGCTAAAAACGAATCTGAAATGCTTCCGGAATTAAGCACCTCTAGAGTGTAGTAGGGGGCGCCTCCTTCGAACTGCGCCTCGGGATTCAGCGCAAGCGCTTGCGGCCTTCCCCTTAAGGCCGTCACACCCGCATAATCTGAGTCTAGGAAAATTTCGATTTCGGGATAGGATGAATTATTTTGCACCGTGTAAAAATCATAATACTCGCCAGATGCGGTTGACACGAGCGAATTGAGCGCGGAATTGAGATTGCTTGTTGCGCCGTAGGCTGATTCTATGGAGGCCATATATTGCGAATAATAAGAATAGAGGGTTGATTTGTAGCTCTGGAGGACGGAATTTTGAATTAACTGCCATTTTTGCGAGCCTTGGCTGCGCATTAGGGGTTGGTTTTGGGATGGAGGCAAAATTAAGGGAAATATCAATCTAGCGCGGATTGACCCATGGATCTGCTCATTATCAGGATCGGAAAATGCCAAGGAATATTCGGGCGCACCGCGTGCAATTAACGAGCCATTTGCAGCCATTCTTAAAAACGCGCCTATCTGCGCTTTTTCATAGGTAGGTTGTGGGGAATAGGTGTAGCACCAATTGTCGCAGGAGTAGGTTCTTAGGGGGTAGGCTCCATTGCACCATTTGAAAGTCCCAGGAGGCATGCCATTACAGTTCCCGCAATCACTAAACGATGCGCCGCACCAAACGCTTTGCCCTCCCGAATATAAAGTCTCATTCGAGCTGCGGTCGATCTCGAATACCTGCACAATTTCGGAGAAGTTCGATTCGAAGGTTAGGTTTTGCAAAAGGGAAAATTGGTTGTTGGAGTGGAACTTTGCATCTTCGGGAGTAATGAGGATTGTTTCCGAAGCACTGGAGAGGGTTAATTTCAGGTGCAGCTGGCTTGCATTTTCAGTGGAAATCAGCTCGAATTCGGAAATCGAATAAGCAGGGGTTAGGCTCAGCGCCAATAGCATGCAAAAAATTGGCTTTAGCATGCTATATGCACTACGGAATTTGCAACAATAAGGTTTGGTTGATTGAAAATCAACTAATGGTTGATTTTTTTAAGAAGGGGTGGAGGGAGGAAAAATTAGCTGCCAGCTGCTTGTTGATCTTTTTTGGTAGTTTGTTGGCATTAGCCACGGCTGGCAAGCTTTATGTCCCGGCCGGTGATTGTTTTTCTGCCGGCGTGCTTTGCAAGAAGGACAGCTTTTTGGCCTATGGAAAGCGCATATTCCTCGAGCACGTCGGCAAGCGCTTCGGCGGCATCCTCCGAAACACGCTCGGCTCCTGCTTTGCGGATAAGGCGTTCAACAGCTGCAAGGGGCAAATCAGACATATTTTCACCTTTGTTTTAGAAAAGAAGGAATAATTGTGCTTTTGGGGAAATATTAAGCTTCACATCTGCCGCACGTGATGCAACAAAGATCCTGGCAAGAGCCGCCAATAAAACTTGCGCAAACTGCACCTTATCGCCCACCCGAAATCACCCCTGAATTGCTTATATAACTCAAGCCCCAAACCCATAGCATGGATGAAGGAACCACGAATTTCTTAAATGAATTGAGCCTCACCCCCGCAGGTGAGGGGTTGGAAGCAAGAGAATATCAACTCAACATAGCCAGGAGCATCCTGCGAAAGGGCAACACTCTGGTGGTCATGCCAACTGCACTTGGAAAAACATATGTCGCAGTATTTGTGATAGCCAGGTTTGTAAAGCAGATGCGGGAAGGAAAGATGGGGAGGAAAAAAATACTTTTCCTTGCTCCAACAAAGCCGCTTGCGGTCCAGCAGGCAAAAAAAATAGCCGAATTAGTTGATTTTGGTGGTGGGAGCGCAACACAGGATAAGCTGGAAGGGGAGGGAAACAACGAGGCTTTGGCGGGTTTGGGGAAAGGCATTGTGGGCAGCAAGCAAACCCGAAACAACCAGAACCAAAATAACCAGTTGGAAAGCGGCGCAACACCTGAGGTCATGGTAATGTCTGGCGAGACGCAGCCGGAAAAGCGGGAAAAATACTGGATTGCTGAAGAAATATGGTGCTATGTTGCAACACCACAAACTGTCGAGTTTGATGTTTTGGCAGGCAGGATGAGCCTTGATGATTTTTGCTTTGTGATTTTTGATGAGGCGCACCGGGCAGTAAAGGACTACTCGTACTCCTTTTTGGCTAGGGAAACAACAAAACGCAATATCCTATCCATCGGCCTGACCGCAAGTCCATCGGGAAAAAAGGAAAGGATTGACGAGATATGCTCCAATCTCCAAATCAGGAATATCGAGATACGAAGCGATGCCGACATGGATGTCAGGAAATATGGGCACCAAATAAATATGGATTGGGTATTCGTCGAACTGCCACCCGGCCTTTTGAAATTAAAGCGGCAGCTTTTGGAAATGTTAAAAGAAGTGCTGCAGGAGCTGCGGGGTTTGGGAGTTATTGGGAGTATTGAATTGAAGGGGCACAAGCGCGAGCTGCTTGGTTTGCGGCAACGGGCGCTGGCAAACCTTTCCAAGGACCCTGGAAATTACCAGGTCCTAAGTTTGCATGCACGCGCCATGAACATCAGCCATGCAGTTGATTTGGTGGAAATTGAGGGGGTGCATCCACTTCTTCAATTCATGCGCGAAATGGAAGGCAGAAGCGGCCAGTCAAAGGCGGTCAGGATTTTGCTTGCTGACCCGCGATGGTTGCAAGTACAACTCGATTGCATGGATTTGATTGGAATTGGTGAAGAGCACCCAAAATTCAAAAAATTGCATGAAATAATAAAAGGCCAGATAAAAACAAATGAGCGAATAATTGTTTTTGCACACTACCGTAATACGGTTACGAAAATAGTGGCGGAGCTTGGGAATATTGAAGGCGCAAGGCCGGTAGAATTTATCGGAAAAAGCAAGAGGGGCATGGGCCAGAAACAACAGCAACACGTGATGCAAAGTTTTAGGGAGGGAAACTATAATGTTTTGGTTGCAACATCAGTTGCTGAAGAAGGCTTAGATATTCCAGAAGTGGGTTTGGTTGTTTTTTTTGAGGCGGTGCCTTCTGAAATACGGCTAATACAGCGCCGTGGAAGAACGGGAAGGGCAAAGGAGGGCAAAGTTGTAGTGCTGATTACTAAAGGAAGCAAGGATGAGGCAATGTTTTGGTCTTCAAGGAACAAGGAACGCGAAATGCGCAAAGTTGTGGAAAAGATGAGAAATTCTGAATTGGCATTGGATGAAGGGCAAGAAGACTTAACCCCAACGACCCGCCCAGCCACCTTAAAATACTAACTAATTGATTGGGGGGGTGGTTTTCAAAAATTTAACATCTAAGTTGTTTGTGGGTTAATCATGATAAAAATAGATTTAGGTGGAAGAGGTTATTTGATTTGGATTTTGATGTAAAGTAACAGCTCTAAACCACAACACATGCTGCAAAAGATAAAAATCTAAACTGATTTTATTTAAAATGATGCAACATGTGTTGCATTATTGTTTAAGATATTGCAGCAACTGTTGCACTAAATTAAGAAAATAATAATAATTTATTAATACTAAGCAACACGTGAAGCATTATTATTGTTGTTGTGTGGTTGCTGTTTTTTGATTTTTTTTGTTTACCTATACATTAACATGAATTTAGCATACCGGCGCAGGTGTTGTGTTTTTGTAGGTGGTTAAGTCTGGTTATATTTAATTGATAATTTTAAAAAAAAAGAGTGGACCGGGCGGGAATCGCACCCGCGGCCTCATCGTTGCGAACGATGCGATCTGCTGTTGATCGGACTTTGGCAAGCCAAAACCCACTGATCTACCGGCCCTTAAAATTAATTTGTTCAAATTCCTTTAATTCATCTTTTGTCAGGCTACAGCCATATCCTTTCAATGCATAAATTGCTGCGTGGAACGCGGGCATCTCATCATCCTGGAAGAACCGGAAATACCCTAATTTTCCCGCAATTGCCAATATTTCTGCCGACCTGATGATTTTAATCCCACGCGTCAGCTGTTGCCATTTTTTCAGGGTCGTTTCCTCTATCCGCACTTTCTCTTCGTATTCCCCCACCAACAAATCCCTTAGTTTATTGGGGTTTTCAATAAGCAATTTCAGGGTTTTTTCGTCAACTGCAATTCCCCCAACAACTCCTGCCAAAGCAAGGCCCAAGCAATCCGCCTCGCCTTTATGGATCAATTCAAGCGGGCGCTCCCCCACATAAAAAAGCGAATTTGCAAGCGCCAATACTGCCTGCGTTTTTTCCGGGGATGCTGAAACCCTCCTCACGGCGCCCTCAAAAAAAAGGCGCTTTATCCGCAGCGCTGAAAACCCGTACTGCTTGATTTTCAGGGGGTTTTCAACGCTTTCCAGGTAAACCGAATCCGGCGCTACAAATGCCGCCTTCGCCTTCAAGAAACGGAGCGCGGAAATCACGCAGCTTTCCGAGAGGGAAATGAGCGCCGACGAATCCAGGGCCAAGGTGTTCATTCTTATCTGTTAAATTAGGACGAAAAGGTAGAAAAAGGCGAATGTGGGGGTTTGCCCGTTTTTTTTAGCAATAAGGTGTCGTAGTTGATGGGCTAGGGGCGACCCATCAAAAAAAGAAAACCGTAATTAAAATAAAAAATAAAATAACTCTCAGAAATGCGGCAGGCCCGCCTCAACAACTATTGCCGTTGCAAATATCACCGCGGCAAGCAGGATGCCGATGGCCAAGTTCCCCTTTTTGAGCTCCTTTTGCTCGTCAATCCCTTCAGTCATGGAATCAAACACCCGAAGGGCCACGAACTGCGCTACAACCGCAAACACTATTGCCACTATTAGGCTTACCGCCCCATAGCCGAGCGCGTTCCAAAATTCGGCGGCCCCGACGTTCAGGTTTTGCGGAACCACCCGCGCAACGCCCCCGGAAATGATCGTGGCAACTGATAATATGACCGAGCCCAGCACCACTCCCACTGCGACATTGCCTTTTTTCAATTCCTCCAGCTCATCCACCTTTGTTGTCATGCGGTCGAAGATCTTGATTGCCAGGTATTGCGCTGCCACGGCAAAAACAATTGCCAAAACCAGCCTGAATATTTGCAAAAGCACGCTTTCCATCGATGCCATTATTACCACCTTTTGTTGTTGCAAATCATCAAGCCAGCGCACTTAAAAAAACACTTGGTTCTCAACCACAATCACCCCGCCAAAATTATGCCAATATTTATGGTTTTTTTACCATTCTATTTGGTGTTGTATGCCGGCGATCCCAACATCGCCCCAACCCCTTTCCTCTTTAACCCTTTTCACCATAACTAGTTTTTGGGCCCGTAGTCGAATGGCCAAGACATCTGTCTTACGGATTTCCGAACGCGATTATTCGGTTTTCGAGAAAACACAGAAGATTCGGAGTTCGATTCTCCGCGGGCCCATTTACTGCTTTTTTAAAATCAAACGAGCAACCAAAACAAAGACCCGCATCTCCCCCCATGCAAACAACCCCCATTTCAAAACCTTTTTATCCAACCAACGCATTCCATCCTTATGAAAAAACGCGCCTTCATTGCTGCGCCCCTCATCGGCACGCTCATTTTCCTCATCAGCATCATCATCATCATCAATTTCGGCAGGTCGGAAAGCGCCGCGATTTCCGAAACCGTCAGCGACTCCTACCACAACCGGCTGGTTTCCATAGTGGAAATTTACCGCGCGGACCTTGGCTCCCTGTTCAATATCGGCCTCCAGAGGAATATCGAATATGCGCTCACCTCGCAATGCTGGCAGAATTTCATCTCCCTTGCAAGCGAAAGCAGCCTTGGCGCTGGCGGCGTTAACCAGGAAACGATGTATAAC
>Ga0209542_10008983_pt1 | contig 18477 bp, 19 predicted proteins | sample RifCSPhighO2_01_FD_184028 | JGI IMG/M metagenome (GOLD analysis project Ga0209542, IMG submission 184028) | Soil microbial communities from Rifle, Colorado - Rifle CSP2_plank highO2_0.1 (SPAdes) (version 2) | ecosystem: Environmental > Terrestrial > Deep subsurface > Rock core/Sediment ...
AAATCAGTCAAGGGTTACCCTTGACTGATAGTTTGCAAGCCTTGGTATTTGATTTCAAGTATTCCAACCATAAAGGGGTTATTGTTTATGTCAGAATGTTCGGCGGCGAGGTCAGACGGGGTGAGCAGCTTCTCTTTGCTCAAGCCGTAGAAAAATTTATTGCACTCGAAGTCGGCGTGTTTACGCCGGCCGAGACGCCGAAAGATTATCTTGCTTCAGGCGAGATCGGCTATATCGTCACCGGCATCAAACAGCCGGGCATTGCCTCGGTTGGCGACACCGTCACTTCATTTAAAAAGCCGGCTTCAGCGCTTTCGGGCTATATGTCGCCCCTGCCAGTTGTTTGGGCCTCCGTCTATCCGGAGTCCGGAGACGATTTCCCAATTTTAAAAAGCGCGCTTTCCCGGCTCAAATTATCCGACTCGGCCTTTACTTATGAGGAAGAAAGTTCCGGGGCGCTCGGCCGGGGATTTCGGTGCGGATTTTTGGGCATGCTTCACTTGGAAATTATTACCGAGCGGCTCAAAAGAGAATTTAATTTGAAATTAATTATCACCACACCCTCAATCACTTACAAAATTGTTTACAAGAATGATAAAGAAGAGATTATTTATTCGCCCCATAAGTTTCCGGATCACGGAAGTTATGAAAAGGTTCTGGAGCCGTGGGTTTTTGTTAAAATTATTCTGCCGACTGAATATCTTAGCCAAATTATGCAGCTTTTACATGACCACGAAGCCGAGATCGGCGAGACGGAGAGCATGGGCCTCGGTCGTGCGGCCCTCAATATTAAAATGCCGCTTCGGGAGATGATGAGAAACTTTTTTGACGAATTAAAAAGCGCTTCTTCTGGTTATGCTTCGATTTCATACAAAATTGGTGATTTTCGCGAAGCGGACGTTGTGCGTTTGGATATACTGGTCGGGGGCGAGATCGCGGCGGCTTTCTCCAGAATAGTTTCTCGCCAGAAAATGGAAACGGAAGCTGAAAAAACAGTTGAAAAATTATATAATATTCTGCCGAGGCAGATGTTCGTAACCAAGATTCAAGGCCAAGCGGCCGGGCGGATTATCTCCTCGCGGACTCTCTCGGCTCTCAAAAAAGACGTTACTCAACACATGTATGGCGGGGATATTACGCGCAAAATGAAACTGCGAGAAAAGCAGAAAAAAGGCAAGAAAAAAATGGCCGAGCGCGGCCGAGTCAATATTCCCCAAGACGTCTTTATGAAGATGATGCGTTCAGGAGAGTAAATCAAGTAAATTAAGTAAAGCAAGTAAATCAAGCTTGCCTCGCTTGATTCGCTTGCCTTGCTTGATTTACTGTTATCTAAAAGATCGGAGTATAGAGCATGATCATACTGATGATGATGAGTATGACTAGCACGCCCCAGATAATTTTGATCTTTTTGCGATGTTTGGGATTAAATAGCATGGGTATAGTATAATATGGATAGCTTCTAGCGTCTAGCGCCTAGCTCCTAGCTTGAATTAATTGTAGCTTGAATTAATTGCTAGATGCTAGTAGCTAGGGGCTAGAAGCTTAAAAACATGCTAGATTATCAAAAAAAGAAAAAAATATCGCGCTTTCTTTACTCAAAAACAATGATTTTTATCATAGCTCTTGCGGTTGCTTTTCTTATTTATAGCACGGCAGGAATTTTTCCAAAGATGAAAGAGGCGGCGGAAAATAAAAAAAATATTTTGGAAGAACTTGGAAAACTGAAAGCCAGAGAAGATAATTTGACCGCTCAAGTTGAGAAACTTAGCACGCCGGAGGGTATTGAAGAGAGCATCCGGGAAAAATTTCGGGTTGTCAAAGAGGGGGAGGGCTTGATCGTGATTGTGAATGACAAAACCGATTTGGATCAAGATAAAGGCGCAACCTCCGGCCAAAAAATCAAGAATTTTTTGAAGCGAATCTTTCCGCGGAAAGTCCGTTAGTAAATTCTTGATCTTTAACGGCCATTCAGGCGGACCCGCCCAAATGCGTAGCTTTTGGCGGGAAGGAAATTGAAAATAGGCGAGATTAGTTTAGTGGTAGAATGTCTGCTTCCCAAGCAGAGGACACCAGTTCGATTCTGGTATCTCGCACATCGAAGACCTTCCTCCGCCGTCCGCCACAACTTCGCAGATGTTGGCGGACAGGCGGACCCGCCTGCATGCGAAGCTTGCGGCGGGCAAGCAGAGGACACGGGTCCGATTCCCGTCACTCGCACCATAAAAAAAGCCCCCTATTTGAGGGCTATCGGAAGATTTTCCTATTTGTTCGTCTTTCGACAAAAAATATGAACGAGCAAAAAATACAGAGCAGACGAATCCATAGATTTTTTGGATTTTTAGCGGCGCCAATGTAAAATTTGTTTTTTAGAGAATCCCCAAATCTTCTCTTAAGGTGGAGAAGATTACTAAGATTACTGTTATCGGCAAGCTGTATTTGCCAATCATTTTCATCTTGGAAAAATTCTATGAACTCGTACTGATTTGCGGCATGAGATGTCAATATACTCATACTTTTTTCTAATTTCCTGCTGTCTTTATACCGTAGGGCAAAAGCCGCCATTTCTGTCGGAGTGAGGAATCGATCTTTCTTAAGATAATTTTCCCTTAGCTCTTTTTTGGAATAAAGACAATCAAAAGATATGAGCTCCGCGATAACGATTCTTCTTCTGACTTGGGAAACAAAGAAGATGTCTTTGCCTATTTTGCCTTCCTCCAGGAGGCTAGCTATGTTTTCGGAAGTTTGCTCTCCGACCATGATGGGGAACTGCATCGTCTTAGACCATAGCATTAACACGGTTACAAAGTAAAAAAGAATTCCCAATAAAACAATTACTGTCATTGTATTTAATTTTTTAAGTAATTTTTAAAAGAATTGATTAAATACACTATGCACTTCTTTGCCCCCGATGTCAACCTGAATTAACTGATAACGAATAACGAATAACTGATAACAAACATGGCTTCTTTACTATTTTTGATTTTTGACGTAGTATTAAAGTAGTTGAACTTAACTTAATTTTTAATAGTAAAAAATGTTAAAACATATGTCAAAAAAAATTTTATTGCGTTTTTTAATTATCAGCCTACTTTTTTCAAGCGGATTTTTCGTATTTCCTCAAAATACAGAGGCTCAAGAAGCGCCAGCAGGACAGCACTGGGAAAGACAATGGGTCTTGAGCGACTCATCGAGTAACGGGCAGTATCAATCATACAGGATGGAGCTAGTACTGGTAGCCGACGATGCATGCTTTCCGGCGGGAACAAAAATAACAATGGCTGATGGCGCCGAAAAGAATATTGAAGATGTAGAAATAGGCGATTTCGTTCTTGCATATGACGAAGAGAGTGGTGAGAAGAAATCTGCAAAAGTGCTTGAAATTGAGTCACCAATGGCAGAAGGATATTACGCACTTAATGATGACTTACTCCGAGTTACGGATGAACACCCAATATACACGCGTAAAAAAGATGGTACTGTGGGATGGGGTTCTATTTTACCAGAAAAAACAAAGGAACTTTTAAGGTGGCGGTCAATACTTTCACTTGAAGCTGGAGATTCTGTATTTACTCAAGATAATGAATGGGTGGAGCTTACGTCAATAGAATATATTGAAGGTGAAATACAGACATATAATCTAAAAGTGGTAGAGCCATACCAAACATTCTTTGCTGATGGTGTGTTAGTTCATAATAAGCCTCCGGAAAAGGAAGAAGTGGGAGGTGGGAATAGTGAGACGAATAGTTATACTTTTGGTACAGAGCAATCTGGTCTGGCCATTGAGGTGACGAGTAAGAGTAAAGTAATAGCAAAGCCATTTGCGGTTTGCATACCATTACCAGAGATACCGGGCGCGGTCAGTTATGAATGGAGGATTTTTGCAGACGGACAAGAAGTTCCACGATTTCAATTCCCCAGCACTCCATTTTCCCAGAATACAGATGAACCAATTGGTTGTATAACGATAGGCTATGGAGCTGGCGGGGCGATAGAGCTGGGGAAACCTTGGAGCCACACACTCTATAATAATACAACTTTTTCTTATGATATAAGGCCGCTTAATGTTGATGGTGCACCTCTATTCCCATTTTATAATAATGGATGGCTGCCGCGTGAGATTACATCAATTCCCCCACACGCACTGCCATTAACGCTAAAAAGATTAGACTGGAGCGGCGTTTTCACAGCTCCTCCGAGTACTGTAGAGTATGCCTTAGTGATAAGAGAAAATCTAAATGACATAATATCTTTTAATCCCTCCACTGCTTACACTTTTAGAAATATCCTAGCAAATGAGACAAGCGCAAAAGTCTGGGAAGAAAAAGAGGGGTGGTATTATTGGGGATTAGACGCCCTTGATGCCTATGGCGACGTTCTTGGTGTGCCCGCTCCTTCTACAACATACGCCTCTGGCCTCACCTGGAATTTTGGTCCCCCCACCAGTATCAATGGTCATTTTTTCTATATTCCTCCTGAACCGGGTCAAGAACCAGGTTATAGAGCAAGTGGAGCTGGAAGTGAAACTCAGAGGACTCCTTATTTACAATGGAATAGAATTCCTGGCGCAGTGAAATATCAGCTCCAAATCCTTAATGAGGAATACTGGACGGAATATCCGGGGGTAGCAGGTTACGCGGGAAATTTTACTTATATTGATTTTAACCCTGATACCTCTCCTACTGCTAATGAAAAGTTTATAACTCTTCCCGATCAGGCTTATAATAACGATCCCTATTATGGTTATGGTACTTGGGCTAGCGGGACTCTTATACGCTATGCCCCGCCTCAATATCAAATACCAGTAAAATACCCACAAGCGTCACGAGCTTACTATTGGCGAGTGAGAGGGATTGATGGGGATGGGAATGTCGTTGGAACGAGGCCAATGTCATATAATGGAGGAAGTGTTTATTTTGAACAGCCGGTTTTTGAGTATAAGAATGTGGGAGTACTCTGGAATAGAGATCCAAATGCCAAATATGATATCGTAGATTTAGTCCAAAATCCAGCTGATTTTGATCTTCTGCCGACGGCCCCGGGAGATCCTATTCTTCCTGGAAAAGGAACAAAAGATCAGCAAATATTAATGAATGAAAAGAAAAAATCATTCTTCGGTTCTCTCTTAGCAAAAATTTCCCAAATTGCTCATGCCCAAGGTGGCGGTGGTAATGATGGTGACATGCCATTTCTAATTAGGAAAGTTATTGTCGGCACACCAACGAGCGAAGAAGTAGTTGCCAAAAATCTAGCAAAACTTATGAGGGATGCTGTAATAAATTATGGCCATTTGATGTTTTTCGATATTGTTATAGACGGTGGAAAAGAACTCCATCAATTCTTTATTGATTATTGTGATAATGATCCTAACGTAGTTGGCGAATTTGAATATGATACGCTTTGCCATCCAGATGGTGTTTATGGTTGGGCTATAAAAGTATGTGAAATGGACTATCCTGGCGTTTCGCAATGGAGAGAATTTGAGAATTGTTTATGGCCAAAGGTGATAAATGGGCAGATAATCGTAACCGGAAATGTGATTACTGTAAATCACCCTAGCAGCTCGTTTAATGTCATAGACGCAAGCACTGGCTCTGCCAATATCGTTATAAACGAGCTAAATAGCACTACAACCACCCTTACGTTAACAGGGAATCAAGGTCAGTTTATACTGGAATTTCCCTCACTAGCTGATTTCAAAATTATATCTCCGTCTGTTGATTTAGGCGGTCAGATATATTATGAATTTGAAAATCTTTTACCTGATACAAAATATTACTGGCGAGTAAAATCGGCAGGTGAAGGCCCTCCAACAAATGGTGGTGGAAATTTGATAACAAGCCATTGGACTGCGATTGCTTCTTTTACAACCCCACCCACTAACCCAATTTTCTTTGAAGAACCCGAGCTTGAGTTGGTTGCACCGGTGAGTTTGAAAGGGAAAGAACCATTTTTTAAAGAAAGTGGATTTAGCAATTTTATTGGTAGAATTAAATTTAGGCTGGATACTTTATTTCAAGGGAAAACTGAAGCTCAAGAAAAAGAAAAAAGGAGAAAGGAGGAAAAAAAAGTTGACATGGTTATGAGAAAAATGGATGAGCTAAGAAAAGAAATGCGAGAAAACGTTAGATAGATAAAAGAGCAGAGATAGTAAACTATCTGAATAGTAAAAAAGAACTGAAGATAAGCATAAATCCTCCAAAATAAAAAGGCGGTTCGACAATTATTGAACCGCCTTTTGGCTTTGTATTTTTTATATTCATTCCGGACTGAATAATTTACCATTAGCACTGTCGGCAAATTGAATGGCAAAAATTTTTTCATACTTATTTACTATAGAATATCCTCTTTCATTATTTAATAATTTTTGAACAGATATTCTTTCGCGCTCATTGTTACTATTGTAAATAAGTTCATTAGTGATTGAATTATATCCGACAAGTAATATAAAATGATCCGCTGTCCACTCCGGGTGCTCATCCGGATAAATTTTCACCCCCAGCAAAACAGGATTATTGTTTAAGATTGCTGGTATAATTACTTTATTCAAATATTCTGAATATCTTCGAGTAATTATTGAGATGTCTTTGTATGTAATATCATTTTTCTCAAGGGCTTTTATTATTTCATTCCCATGTAATCCTCTGCCCGGGTTTCTCACGGATTCATTTATTTCCTTTTGAGACATAGCTTTCTCTTGCATTCTGAAAACCGTAGATAAGCAATCCTCCCCGCAACCTCCTTCTTTAATGTCAAGAGAGCTTTCTGGCGGATCGGCATTTGGTATTATATAATCATGGTTTAAGTTTTCAGAATTTCTATTGTGAGGTTCAATCTGTCCGAATAAATTCAAACTAACTAATACGATGCTGTAAATAATGAGTATTTTTTTCATTTTGCCTCCTATTTTAATTTCAAAAATCTACATTTAATTGTTTTAACTATACATTAATCGCTGAAAATGTCAAATTTTTCCTATGGCACTCTCAAGTTTCAATCGCACCACTTAAGCAATATCATGAAAATATATGAAACATTTGAATAGGGCAGAAGATCCTTGTGAGGCGGGGCGAGAGAACGAAGCAGACAAGCAAGAACGGCCAGAGCTAGACCGGGTCTAGCTCTGGCTCGAATTGGCCGGGAAACCCCTGTTGAAACCTGGTTTCAACAGTTCTTCAAAAATTAAAGATTTTGTCGAATATTTTCTAGAAAACACCCCCGTCAAGGAGCCTCCTTGACGGGGGTGGACTTTTAGTAAATTATTAGAAAGTGATAACTGAAGTCAGACCTCAGCAAACCCTTTATTGACGGCCCTTTACTGAGGTCTGAATTCAGTCTATGGAAAAAGGGGTCTGCCAAAGGGGAGTCCTTTGGTTTGATGATTTTCCCGTTGGCTATTATGAAAAAAGCGACAATGAATTTACCGCTTTAACACAAAAAAAAGCCCGCGAGAGGGCTTTTGTTGTATCTTTCGGTTTTTTAATCATCACTCGCAAGACCAAAACCGTCAGCAAGACGGTTTCCCAATCTTTTTTTACTGCTGTAATCCGAACAATCCAGGGTTTGGTTATTTTTTATCACCTCGCCGCTTGGGTTTTGCTCCTCTTGACTTGTGGGGGATTTTTGATTTAACCCTTCAAAAAACTCTTTTTTGGCTTTTTTTAGCCTTGAATAAAAAGAACGTTTCTTTACTTTTGCCATTATTTTTGATTTTGAAAATGAAAAAATGAACGAAAACTGCACTTATGGTAACATATTAAAATTAAAAGTCAAATCCTCAATGCCAAAATGCCCATATGGGCCATACCTACACCTGGTGTCGACACCAGGTGTAGGTATTTTGACGGTAACCTTTTTAATGAGCTAGAACGAAATATGGTATAATAAGTAAATTATTAGTAATTTTTTAAAATTTATGATTAAAAAAATATCTATTGGTTTTGTGATAATGGCTTTGCTTTTTGCCTTTTCGGTGACTGCGGTCAGGGCGCAAGAGGCGAGCATTGACGTTAAGGCCGAACTGGGTATTGAAAATGTTGGCCGATTGCCGGGGAGCCCCTGGTATTTCTTGAAAGAACTGCGCCGAGGCATAAGCAAGCTGTTTGCTTTTGGTTCGGTCAGAAAGGCCGAAGTAGAACTTGAGATTGCTAACGAGAAAGCGGCGGAAGTCGTGGTCCTGGAAGAGAAAGAACCCCTTAATACGGCGGCTATCAAACAGGCCATGGCTAATTATGGCGAGTCCAAAGAAAGGCTGGCCGAAAGAGTCAAGAGACTGGAAGCGGAATCTGATAATCCGAATGTTGAAAAACTGCTCATCAAGATTGAAGAGCAGTCTGCCAAACACGCGGAAGTTTTCAGTAAATTAGAAGCTAGGTTTAAAGTTGAGCCAGTTGAGTTGGAGTCTGGTCTGGATATGGATTTTGAGGTAGAGACAAAGGTAGAAGTAGAGGGAGCGGCAAAGGCGACAATGCCTTCAACTTCAATCAGCGAAGAGGTTGAGCCGGTAGCAAGTCCGGCAACAAGTCCGACAACAAGTTTAGAAACAAGCATTGAACAAGATTTAGAAGCAATACAATTACCAGAATTAGAGGATCTTAATTTAGGAGACTTTAACTACTAAATAAACTATGACTAAAAAAATCACAACCCCAGTAGCAGATCCTCGCACCGAATGCGCGCTCGGCTCGCTACGGGGCGAGAAGCGGTAAAACAAACTTTATAACATTATAGACTTTATAACTTTATAACTAACTTATGACTAAAAAAATTACAATTTACTCAACACCGAGCTGTCATTTTTGCCACGCGGCTAAGGATTTTTTCAAGGAAAATAAAATTAAATTTACCGATTATGATGTCTCAACCGATATGGAGAGGCGCAAAGAGATGATTGATCTGACAGGCCAGATGGGCGTGCCGGTCATTGTCATTGGTGATCCCTCGGATCCATCGGGGCAAGCAGAAACTCTTATTGGTTTTGACAAGCGCAAAATCAAAGAATTGCTCGGGCTTTAATTGTGGTCAGGAATAATTTTTTTGTCGTCACAAAAAAATTTTCACGACCCTGGCTCGGTAATTTTTTCTGCTGAAAAAATTATACCTGCGCCGGGCACAAAACGCAGAAAAGTTCCGCGGGGAACTTTTCTTGAAATTGCGTTTTGTGCCCCCGGCCAGAATTGAACTGACATCAGACCCTTAGGACGGGCCTGTTCTATCCGTTGAACTACGGGGGCATTGAATCCCGACGCTTTCCCCGACTTTACGTCGGGGCTACGGGGGCCTTGAAATATAAAAATTTGTGCTAATATATTAACATGGAAAATGAGGAAATAAAAACATTACTTGAGGCGAATTTAAAGCTTTCTAAAGAGAATAATAAGCTCCTGCACAAAGTCCGCGGGGTTCAAAAAAAGCATTATTTTTTTCTGGGTTTAAGATGGCTTGTTATAATAGCCCTTCTTTTCGGCGCCTATTATTACATTCAGCCTTATTTAAAGCAGATCGTCGAGGTTTATAATTCGATTCCGAATTTAGGCAAGATTGATATTGGAAACATTGAAGGTTTGATAGAAGGCCTAAGGCCATAAACAAGCCGCGGTAGCTCAGTGGCAGAGCGCTGCCCTGAAGAGGCAGGCGTCGGGTGTTCGATTCACCCCCGCGGCACCAGAAATTTATATGGAAAATATTGATGAGACAAAAAATAATAAAAGTGAAAATATAATTCTAATGGAAAGACAGGGTTTAACTGCGCATCTTCGTAATGCATTAGGACCTTTTAAGAGTCACATTACGATGATGGAAATGATAGATAAGGGCGAAGTTCCAGCCGATAAGATTGAAGATTTTAAAAAAATTCAAAAGGAAAATATTAAAATACTGAAAGAGAATCTTGATAACATTATGGAGGTCATTGTGTATCTTGAAAAAAATAACAAGAATATATAAAACAAAAATCCGCTCTAGGGCGGATTTTTGTTTTTCTATTTTTTAGAGAGACTTGACTTTGAGATTTGCTTTTTTAGTTTTATCAATCTTGGGCAGCTTGATGATAAGGAGGCCGTGTTTTTCAACCGCTTCAGCTTCCTCCGGCTCTACTTCTTGGGGCAGGAGAATAGTTCTGGAAAATGCGCCCCAATAAAGCTCTTGAATAAAATAATTGTCTTCGCTGATGGTTTTGTTTTCCTCACGACGGCCTTTGATAGTGATCATGTCCCGGCCGATTTCAATCTGCATGTCCTCGGGTTTCACGCCGGCGGCCATAGTTTGGACAATAATATCTGTCGGTGTCTGGTAAACATCGACAGTCAATTGAGCCTCTTCGGCCTCTTCTTCCATCCAATTATCTTTTGGAGGCATTTTACCCATTCTATCGTATTCACTGCCCGCTTCATCTTCTTCTAATCTAACCCCGCCCGTAAGCCTGTCAAAAAAAGATCTTTTTTTCATGATTGATTTTGTTGACGAACGAAGTGAGGATTACAAAATTTTACAAAAATATAGTCGTTCACTCCGTTCACTTCTTATTTTTTTAATAATTTTTTAAACTTGACCTTGAATTTGTTTGAAGGCGGTTGAAGCGCCCATTCTTCGAAGCTTCTCCAAAATTAGAATTATGATTATAGTCACCACCCACAGAAAAGCGAAGATTCGGAGAAAGTTCTCGCCCCCGTCCCTAATTATATAAAAGTTAAAGGCAGTATGCAAGGCAATGGCGAAAATCAAGCCGCCCAAAAGGTACAATCCCTTAACAGCGGCTTTTTTAAAGAAGGCCAGACCCAAGGCTACGCCTACAAAAGCGCTTGAGGTGGCATGAAGAAGCGTGGCTCCAAGGAAGCGAAGATTGCCCGTAAGCAGGCTGACGGTCGTTTCTTGCAATGAAATTGGCTGGATTAAGAAAAGGATGTTTTCAAAGGCGGCAAAACCCAAGGCCGCGGTAATCATATAAATGGCCGGATCGATCGGCTCGTCATTGAACTTGCTTTTAAGAGCCAAAACGGCCGCCGCCAGGTATTTTATAACCTCCTCCATGAAACTTAAGGCAAGGACGAGCGAAATCTTGCCGCCGGTAATGTAGATGCTGGCGACTTTCTCAAGCGGCAGGACAAGAATGACGGAAATCATGCCTAAAATAAAAGTAAGAAGGATCAGGCCTTTGGGTTCGGGATTTTCTTTGTCTTCCCGAAGCCAGAACCACAGCCAAATCAAGGCCGGAATGACGCCGATCAGAACTGCTATTAAAAGTGTTTTTGGATCAGTCATAGAATAAGTGAATCAAGTAAGGCAAGTGAATCAAGTAAAGCAAGTAAAGCAAGTGAATCAAGTAAGGCAAGTGAATCAAGTTAAATAATATATCAGCTTGCCTCGCTTACCTTGCTTGTTCGGGCCATTTTTCTACCATTAATAAATTTGTTTTTCCCATCAGTTGCCAGATCTCTTCAGTCACGAACGGCATAAAAGGATGGAGGATTTTCAATGAATCTTCCAAGATTTTAAACAAAGCCCATTTTCTCGAATTTTGTTCGGCGGCAGATCCTTTGGCAAAAATTCCCTTGCTCTCTTCCAGTATTATATCAGCAAATCGGTGCCAGACATAGTGGTAGATTTTTTCGCCAGCCAGATAAAAACGAAATTCCTCAATATCTTTAGTAATATCTTTTGCCAAACTACTGAATTCGTCAAGCAGTGTTTTGTCTTCTTCCGTCAAAATTATCTCATCATTCCGCGTATGTTCCGCGTTCTTCTGCAATAGAACAAACCGGCTAATGTTCCAAATCTTATTGGCGAAATGCCTATAGGCTTTTATTTTATTTTCATCAACCTTGCTGTCCGTGCCCGGCGCCGTACCGACCACCAGCGACATCCGGACAGCATCCGTGCCGTATTTGGCAGTCATGTCTAGGGGATCAATCGCGTTGCCGAGCGACTTGGACATTTTTTTGCCCTTGCTGTCGCGGATGGTGCCATGGAGGTAAACTGTCCGAAAGGGAATTTCGCCCAAGAAAAAACCGGACATCATAATCATCCGAGCAACCCAGAAGAAAAGAATCTCATAGCCGGTTTCAAGCACTGAGGTGGGGTGGAAAGTTTCTAGATCTTTTGTTTTTTCTGGATAACCAAGAGTCGAAAAAGTCCAAAGGGCCGAAGAAAACCAAGTATCCAGAGTGTCTGGATCTTGTTCTAATTCATTTCCGCAATCAGGACATTTTTTTATTGGCTCTATTGAAATAATAGGTTGACACTCTAATTTTTCCGCCGAAGGCGGATCCGCCTCTGGCGGAAAATTTTTAATTTTTAATTTTTGATTTTGTTTGGAAATTGGAAATTGGAAATTGGAAATTCCTGCCTGTTTACAGTAGTAAACAGGCAGGCGGTGGCCATACCAAATTTGGCGGGAAATGCACCAGTCGCGAAGGTTGTCTATCCAGTGAAAATAAGTTTTTTTGAAGTGGTCGGGAATAATTTCAATTTCGCTGTTTTCCACTGGTTCGCGCATCAAATCCTTCAAAGTTTTATTTTTTCGTTCCTTTATGGGCTTATTTACGTTAACAAACCACTGGAGCTTGGGTAAGGGTTCTACAACGCCGCCGGTTCTTTCGGCTAAAGCAATATTGTGGATTATTTCTTCTTCTTTCTCCAGAAGGCCTTCTTTTCTAAGAGTCTCAACAATAATTTCTCGAGCCTCCGACACTTTTTTGTCTTTCAGCAGAGGATTGGGAACCATCATTCTGGCATATTCGTTTATAACTTGAATCATCGGCAGGTTGTGCCTTTGGGCAATTTCCGAATCTATGACGCTGTGGGCGGGAGTGACGCCCAAGGCGCCGGTGCCGAATTCCGGATCAACTGATTGGTCAGCAATAATTTTTATGTGCAATTTCACGCCGACAAAATCAACATCATATTCTTGACCGATATATTTTTTATATCTTTGGTCATTGGGGTTGACCGCCACTGCCGTGTCGCCCAATTTAGTTTCCGGCCTAGTGGTGGCGATGGAAATAGGGAAGTCTTTTGAGTAGCGAAAAGTGTAAAATTTTGTTTTTCTTTCTTCGTAGACAATTTCATCGTCGGAAATTGTTGTCTGGCCTTTAGGATCCCAGTTGATCACTCTCTGCCCGCGGTAGATTAGTCCTTGGTCATACATTTTTTTGAAAGCGGTGCGCACAGCCAAACTTCTTTTCTCATCTAAAGTAAAAGCTTCTCTTGACCAATCCAAAGACGCTCCCATTTTTTTTGTTTGATTAACGATTGTGTCGTGGCTTTGTTTGGCAAATTCTTCTATCCTTCGAAGAAGTTCTTCCCGTCCCAAATCCTGCCGGCGCTTGCCTTCTTTTTTATAAATTTCTGTTTCCACTCTCGATTGGGTGGCGATGGCGGCGTGATCTGTGCCGGGAATCCAGAGAGTTTTATATCCTCTCATTCGGTGAAAGCGAACCATGATGTCTTCAATGGCGATAGTAAGCGCGTGGCCCATGTGAAGGACGCCGGTAACATTCGGCGGCGGCAGGACCATCGAGAAGGTTTTTGGTGGTGGAATTTTACCCTGCTTCGCCAAGGCTACGCAGGGCAACCCATCCGGGTTGAAAAAGCCCGACTCTTCCCAGAGCTTGTAAATTCTGTCTTCAGTTTCGGCAGAGTTGTAGGGCTTTAGCAGTTTTCTTGCCCCGTTAGAATTTTTTTCTGAATTAATATTCATAATTAAAATATATTAGCAAAATAATCATTTAATTAACCACCAAATTAGAATTTTAAAAATTTCTAATGGGGTCGGGGAGGGCCATGAATTAAATAATACCGTAATTTTTCAGATTATTCCAATCGTAGACCGCCACAGGCGGCGATGGAGTGGGATTTGGACGGCGCGCTTTTGGTGATGTAGCGAAAATAGCCGGCCAGAGCGATCATGATGGAATTATCAACGGAAAGCTCTTTAGTGGGGAAGTAAATCGGAATGTTAAGTTTTTCCACTTCTTTTTGCAAAGTTTTTCTAATTTGATCATTGGCAATTACGCCGCCGCCAGTAATAATTGTTTTTACTTTGAATTCTTTGGCCGACCGCATTGTTTTTGAAACCAAAACATCAGTCACCGCGTCTTGAAATTCTTTGGCGATTGCCATTTTCCAGCCCGAGGCTGGTCCGCCTTGGGCGGATATTTTGAATTTATATTTTTTTTCTAAATCTCTCACTAGATATAATACGGCGGTTTTGAGTCCCGAAAAGGAAAAATCGAAATCACCGCTGTTAATCATAGGGCGGGGGAGGGAAATTTGAATTTTCCCTCTCCTTACTAAGGAGAGGGCAGGGTGAGGTGGATTTAATTTCGCCAATTTTGAAATTTCCGGCCCGCCGGGATAGGGAAGGCCAAGAAGCCGCGCCACTTTGTCAAAAGCTTCGCCGGCCGCGTCATCTCTTGTCTCGCCCAGAATTTTATAGTTCATAAATTTTTTTACTAAAACCAACTCGGTATGTCCGCCGGAAATAAGCAAAGCCAAGGCCGGAAATCCCACTTTCCTTAGTGTTTCAAATTCTTTTAACTTTAAACTTTTAACTTTCAACTGGTCATATTTTTTCTTCTCTTTAAGAAGAGAAGAAAAAATATGACCTTCCATGTGATTAACCGGTATTAATTTCTTTTTCAATTTTTTGGCAAGGGCCTTGGCGAATTCAAGGCCGGTCCATAAAGCCGGCTCTAATCCTGGTCCATAGGTGACAGCGACAATATCAATTTTTTTCTCGCTTAGACCTGCCTCTTTCAGCGTTTTTTTAAAAAGAATAGGCAGATTTTTGAGATGTTCGCGTTTGGCAAGCATCGGATAAACTCCGCCGTATTTCCGGTGAATTTTTATTTGGCTGGCGACATTGTTGGCCAAAATCCTAAAACGCGCGCTTTTTATACCGCCCCTCGCCTCAACTATACTTATCGCTGTTTCGTCGCAGGATGTTTCGATGGAAAGTATGATCATAACTTTTATACACTAGCATATTAAAAATCAAAAATATATAATAAACATGTGGGTATTCGCGAAACTTAGTCGACTTTCGCAAATCCAGGTGTTAGCGGTAATAATAAAAACGAACTCCATGACACAAGTTAGATTAATGACAGAATCCGATTCTTTGGAACTTTCACAAGTTATTAAAGAAGTAATTCAAGATATTCCATACTACAACGACCTTGCAAAATCTAACGAGATTAAAAAATTTTCTGCTTCGGCTCTTGCTGACAAAATTCGTGAGGACAAATACTCTGCAATAGTTGCTACCGAAAACAAAAAAATAATTGGCTTTTGTTTAAGCCGTTTTGACGATTATTTAATTTGGCTTGAATGGTTTGGAATACTTAAAAACCAACGGGGCAAAAGAATTTCAAAATTATTATTAGAAGAATTAGAAAAGACAACTCATTTAAGGGGATGTCATAAAATATGGTGCGACTGCCGAACAACTAACGAAGCGTCAAAACATATCCTTTCTGCTTTTGGCTACCAGCAAATTGCAACTGTATCAAATCACTGGTATGGACAAGATTTTATTTTGTGGCAAAAACTACTTGCTAAATGATTTATTACTGGGAATATTTTAAACAAAGCTCTAGCATTATACCTAGATTTTGCTAAAATTAAAGTATGTCTGCCTTATCTTTAATTTTCACATTGGCGGCGATTGGCATAAGCGAGACTGTTTATTTGATTAGAATGAGAATTGTTGCCCAAAAGCCAATTTGTCCCATCGGCGGCGATTGCCAAATTGTTCTAACTAGCAAGTGGAGCCATATTTTCGGCGTGCCAAATGATATTTTGGGACTTTTAAACTATATCGGTGTTGCTTTTCTTTCCGCATTTCTTGTAATCGGATTTGGGCCGGCAAGTCTCTGGCTTCTTCTTTTGAAAATCAGCATTGCTCTTACTTCATTGCTTTCGCTATTTTTAATTTATTTACAGTGGAAGGTAATCAAGGCGTGGTGTTTTTGGTGCGTCATGTCGGCTTGCACATTTTGGCTGATGGGGATTATAATGATAGTAAACAGTTTCGTTTAATTTAATATGAAGAAAAACTTTCTCATTACAACTTTTATTTTTGTTTTCGGTTTCGTCTTACTCCCCAGCTTTTCTTTTGCTCAAGGAATGATGGAAAATACCGCGGTAGTGTCAGATGGCCATACCGCCCGCGAAGAAGCCGAGGGTAAAATTATTTTGGAAAAACTCCAAGCCAAACAAGCCGCCTGTGCGGATTTGTCCGATGATGACTTTGAAAAATTAGGTGAATACTTTATGGGTACTATGATGGGCGCGTCTCATGAGGCAATGAATATTATGATGGTTGGAATGATGGGGAAAGATGGTGAAGAACAAATGCATATAGCGATAGGTAAACGAATGAGCAATTGCGAGCCTGACGCGTCAATCCCACAAAATATAATGAACATGATGATGGGCGGCGGCATGATGGGAGGAAGCGGCAATTCTATGATGAATTTTGGTACTTTTGGTTTATTCGGCTGGATATTTGTGGTTCTTTTATGGGTTTTAGTTATCGTTAGCATTGTTGCTCTTATTAAATGGCTCATGGCGCAACCCCGCGGCTCACACGATCATGCACGCGACCACGAGAATCCTCCGCTTGAAATTCTAAAAGAACGCTATGCCCGCAGCGAGATTGATAGAAAAGAATTTGAGGAAAAGAAAAAGGCTTTAGACTAGATAAATTTATCAAAGAGCATGAAAAAAACTTCGTTCCATATTTTAAGAGTCGGATTAGCTATCACTTTCCTTTGGATTGCTGTTTTGATATTCAAAGAGCCGGAAGCTTGGGGCGCGATGTTACAGCCTTGGGCGGCCGGCCTTCTGCCGATTCCGATTGAAACTGCCATGATCGGCACGGCTGTTTTGGATTTGCTGATCGGCTTTCTGCTTTTGCTTGATGTTTGGGTTTTACTTGCCGCCATTTTGGGAAGTATTCATTTACTTATCATCATTATCACCGTCGGCATCAATCCGATTACCGTCCGCGATGTCGGTCTTCTGGCGGGAACTCTGGCATTGCTTATTGATTCACTGCCGGCGGATATTATTAAAAAATTAAGATTAAACAACCAACAAAACCAAAATGCTAATTGAATTTTACGGTAAAGAATGCCCTCATTGCGCCAAAATGGCGCTGGTCGTCGATAAACTTGAAAAAGAAGAGGGAATTAAGATTGAAAAATATGAAGTCTGGCACGACGACAAAAATCTGCAAAAGATGCAGGAATATGACCGCGGCCTCTGCGGCGGCGTGCCTTTTTTCTATAATACTGAAGACAAGACTTTTCTTTGCGGCGAAGCAAGTTTAGAAGAACTTAAAAAATGGGCGACTGGGGGAATAATGAAAGGCGCTCATTCGCCGTTAAAAGGCGAACTTGATTATAATTATATTACTGACGGGATTTATATCGGTACGAATCAATGTTGCCAGACGCATTTCGATGAAAAACTTCGGAAAGAGGGAATTGAGGTCGATTTCTCTCTTGAAGAAAACCGAGTTGACGCGCCCTTCGGCGTTAAATATTATTTTTGGATTCCGATTGCCAATCATAGCGCGCCGACGATGGAACATCTGGATAGCGCATCGGCGATTTTGGATAAATTTGTGAGTTTGGGCAAAAAGATTTATCTTCATTGCAAGAATGGCCACGGCCGGGCGCCGACTGTCATGGCGGCCTATCTCGTTAAGAAAGGCAAAACTCCAGAAGAAGCGATTGAAATAATTAAAAAACAAAGACCGACAATTCATTTGGAAGAGTCGCAATTACAAGCATTAACAAATTATCAAAAAAACATTAAATCATGAAAAATATTACATACATTTTAATTTTAGTTGTTTTAGTAGGCGGTTACTTTTTATTAAAAAGCAGAGGGGAAAAACTTGTTTCTCCGGTAGAATCCCCAATAGTTTTGCCAGCAGATTCCGGAATAATTACTGAAGAGCCGGTGATTTTGGAAGATTTAGGGGAAGTGGAGACACAAGAGGAAGCCCAGACACAAAATGTCATTACTTACACGTCAGGCGGTTTTTCGCCAAGCGTGATTAACGTGAAAAAAGGAGGAGAAGTCACATTCTTAAATAAATCAGGCGGGGCAATGTGGCCGGCTTCAGCGATTCATCCGACTCACACGCTTTACCCGACCCAAGGCGGCTGTGTTGGCAGCACCTTTGACGCCTGCCAAGGCATTCAACCAGGCGACAGCTGGTCATTCAAATTTGATATCGCCGGCAGTTGGAAATATCATAATCACCTAAATCCATCCCAAACCGGCACGGTAGTTGTAGAATAGGTTGTAAATCGTTTTGTGCGCGATAGAGGACTCGGTCACGAATAATTTCCTCGCCGCCGCTCCGAAATTTTCGCGACCCCGGCTCGTCTGTTTTTTCTGATGAAAAAACATGACTGCGCCCGTTCAATTCCGACGCGGGCAAAGCAGTTTGCCCGCTCCCACTTC
>Ga0209542_10008984_pt1 | contig 18476 bp, 13 predicted proteins | sample RifCSPhighO2_01_FD_184028 | JGI IMG/M metagenome (GOLD analysis project Ga0209542, IMG submission 184028) | Soil microbial communities from Rifle, Colorado - Rifle CSP2_plank highO2_0.1 (SPAdes) (version 2) | ecosystem: Environmental > Terrestrial > Deep subsurface > Rock core/Sediment ...
ATCTCGGCATTTGACGTTATTTTCAAACCCTTAAATCTTTTTAACTGCTTTTCACGGGCTGATTGCACGCGTTTTTGGATTAGCCTTGATGATTCAGTTTGATGCTGTTCTGCTAGCTTCGAAACATCCGATAGAGGGACTGAAATGTGCATGTCAATGCGATCCAGAATCGGTCCGGAGATTCTTTTTTCATAGCGGGTAATCATATGAGGCATGCATGTACAATTTCTGGTTTCATCGCCGAAAAAACCGCAAGGGCACGGATTGGCAGCAGCAACCAGGGTAAATCTTGATGGAAATTTAACCGATCCGGCAGCACGGGATACGACTATTTCCCCATCTTCCATTGGTTGCCGCAAGGCTTCCAAGACATGCCTGGGAAATTCCGGAAACTCATCCAGAAATAAAACGCCTCGATGAGCCAATGAAATCTCACCGGGCCTGGGAATATTGCCTCCGCCGATTAAACCAATGTGGCTGGTCGTGTGGTGAGGACTGCGAAAAGGTCTGGCTGTAATAATCGGCGTTTCTTGATTTAAGAGGTTAGCAACAGAATAGATCTTGGTTACCTCTAAACTTTCTTCAAAAGTAAGTTTGGGCAGGATTGCCGAAAATGATCGGGCCATTAAGGTTTTCCCTGCTCCGGGAGGTCCTTTCATCAAAACATTGTGGCCGCCGGCTGATGCAATTTCCAGAGCTCTTTTGGCACTTTCTTGGCCTCGGATATTTTCAAAATCGTACTGACTATCAATAACTTGCGAGAAAGATTGTTTTTTAAATTTGGCGGGAATTATTGGTTTTTGATTGATTTTGGGAAGGTGGGATGTTGCAAAATGGTCAAAAAGCTCCTTTAAGTTACTTACAGGATAAACGGTAATTTTATCGACTACTTGGGCTTCCCCAATATTGTCCTTGGGTATAAACAGGTTTCTGATTTTTTTAGATTTAGCAAGAAGCGCATATGGCAAAACTCCCCAAATCCTGCGGACAGACCCGTCAAGTGAAAGTTCACCTAAGACAATAGTGTCCGAAAGATCTCTCGGCGAAAGTTGTTCTGATGCTATAAGGATTCCGAGTGCAATCGGCAAATCATACGCCGGTCCTTCTTTGGGCAGATGGGCAGGCGCAAGATTGACGGTAATTCTTTTGGCCGGAAAATCGGCACCGGTGTTTTTGATGGCGGCTCTCACCCGCTCTTTTGATTCCTCGACAGCTTTATCCGGAAGACCAACGATGGTAAATGAAGGCAGACCCATTGCTGCGATATCAACCTCAACCGTAATCGGAACCGCATCTAGGCCGACAACAGCGGCTGATGTTATTTTTGCAAGCATTTGCGAATATGGTTAAACCTAATACGAATTTTAGCAAATTTATAGCAATTAAACTTAAATTGTGCCTATAATTGAATAGTGAATCAGCCTGCAAGACAGCTTCGATCTAACTTTTAACAGAGCAGCTTCTTGCAGAAAAATCATATGAGCCACAACGTGCTCAAGAAGTCTGAGCATACTCCGCTTGGAGTTTTTTGTGATGGGGAAAACAACTTTTTGTTTTACCATTTAACCCGTGATGAAGGCAGTTTTTTTAGGATTGAATCAAGCAACGACGGTATAAATTTTTCCCTCTTTCACCCAATTTGTCAAATTGTAGACGAAGATGAAAAGCGAGTTGATGCACGAAAAATAAGTGATCTTAGCTTAGCTAAAGTTCATCAGGGTTACTTTCTTTCCTATAAACAAAAGCGGGGAAAGTCGAAGTACTTATTTGGAGCAATATCCGAAAATCTCGCAGGTTTTAAGAATGTCGGAAAAGTTTCAAAAATTAATGAGGCCACAAGTCTTGTTTCCGACTTTCAATACCAAGGAAAGTATGCAATGTATTTTGGCGAAAATTCGATAAATATTGCATATTCATATGATCTTAAAAAATGGCAAATTGAAAAAACACCGGTACTTTTACCAAAAAAGGATTTTTTTGGTACTTCCCCTCTTTTAGTCAGTAATACATATTTATTGGACGAAGGAATTTTAGTTTTTTATTATGACCAAAAACCTATAGGTACCAGTGTCCATTATTGTCTTCACGCTGCGCTGTTTGACAAGAATGACCCTCAGCGACTGGTCAAGTTAATTGAAGACCCAATATGGGAACCTCATCCGGCCTGGCACAAAATGAATTTACTGCCCATCGGTGTTGTTCTTCATCACGGAGAGTTACTTACATACTGGCACTCCAAAAATGGCGTAATTGTTCTGGTTCATCCTTTCGCCCTTGACAAGGCTCTTGAAAAACAATCCTTTCCTCATGTAATTCTTAAAAAACTAAAACATAACCCAATAATCAGACCGATAATTGAAAATTTTTGGGAATCGAAAGCGACTTTTAATCCGACTGCTTTTTATGACCGGGGTAAAGTTCATATTATTTACCGGGCAATTGGCGATCATGATATATCCGTTCTTGGTTATGCAACAAGCCTGGACGGAATACACATTGATTCGCGTTTCCCGGAACCTATTTATAAACCCACGCAACCTTTTGAAGGATCGAACATTAAACGAACGCCATCTCCAACGTTTTCCCCGTTTGCATCCGGCGGAGGTGGATACGGAGGCGTGGAGGATCCGCGAATAACAAAAATTGATAACCGAATTTACATGACTTATATTGCATACGACGGGTTAAATCCGCCAAGAGTAGCCTTAACATCAATTAGTGATAATGATTTCCACACCCAAAACTGGGATTGGGAAAAACCTGTTTTGATGTCTCCGCCGGGAGTAGTTGATAAAAACGCTTGCATCTTGCCTGAGAAAATTGGCGACAAATACGTAATATTTCATAGAATTTTTCCGGATATTCTAATCGATTTTGTTGATGATTTGAAATTTGAGGGTATGGAATTTCTCAAGGGTGAGCATAAAATAGCTCCAAGAGAAAATTATTGGGACAGCAGAAAAGTAGGTGTAGGTGCCACTCCAATTAAAATCGACGACGGCTGGCTTTTAATTTATCAAGCTGTCGGGAAGAAAGACCCGGGCAGATATAAAATCGGAGCGATGATTCTGGATAAAAATGATCCGGCAAAAATTCTATATCGCACTAAAATGCCGATCATTGAACCCGATGAACATTATGAAAATGAGGGCTATAAAGCCGGCGTTGTTTATCCTTGCGGAGCCATAAAACTTAACGGCAATTTGATCGTATACTATGGAGGCGCTGATACGGTTGTTTGTGCTGCATACGAAAATTTCGATTATTTCATTGATAAATTGAAGGAACACAAAGAAGAAGATATAACCAGGGGGTTTAAACTTAACTGATGCTTGCGGTAAGACGCTTTAGCGCAAATCCGATTCTTTCTCCCGATAAAAAAATTGCATGGGAAGCTGTTGCGACTTTTAATGGATGCCCAGTTAGCGCTGGTAATGAAACTTATCTATTATACCGAGCTGTTTCAGAAAAAACGAAAATTGAAGGACGAGAACTTAACCTTTCAACTATTGGGGTTGCCCAAAGTTCTGACCGGGTTCATTTTATAAACCGCAGACAATTAATTATTCCATGCGAAACTTGGGAAACATTTGGATGTGAAGATCCCAGAGTAACAAAAATTGGTAAGAACTATTTAATTTTTTATACAGCACTGTCAAAATTTCCTCCCGATGCCGATTCGATTAAAGTAGCAGTGGCCATAAGCGACGATTTTAAAAAAATAAAAGAAAGACATCTGGTTACTCCATTTAACGCAAAAGCAATGACAATGTTTAGCGAAAAAATTAACGGCAGATTTGCTGCAATCTTGACTGTTAATACAGATAAACCACCCGCAAAAATCGCCATCGCCTTTTTTGATAAATTGAGTCAAATCTGGGATCAAGATTTTTGGAATACATGGTATCAAAATCTGGATAAGTTTGTAATTCCCCTTCTAAGATCAGACAGTGATCATCTTGAAGTCGGTGCACCGCCAATTAAGACAAAAGACGGCTGGCTTTTGATTTATTCTTACATTAGAAATTATTTTTCGGGCCAAAAAACTTTCGGTATCGAAACATGTCTACTCGATTTAAATAACCCATTAAAAAAAATTGGCGCTTTAACTGAAGTTATTTTAACTGCCCAAGAGGAATATGAACTTAATGGCGAAGTTCCAAATATCGTATTTCCGTCAGGAGCACTCATTCATAATGAAGATCTGGGAATTTATTATGGTGCTGCTGATACCGTTTGCTGTCTGGCGACTGTAAAACTCGAAAAACTACTTCAAGAATTAAAGCATCTTGAGTATATAACTGCTTCTCCTCCAACCGATAAAGTATCCTTTAGGCGATTTTCCGATAACCCAATCATTTCACCAATTCATGAACATGAATGGGAATCAAAATTTACTTTGAATGCTGGCGCTGTGTTTGAAGACGAAAAAGTGCATATTTTGTACAGAGCTCAAGGGAGAGATGATACTTCTGTAATCGGATACGCGGCAAGCTCTGACGGTGTCCATATAGACGAAAGGTTACCGGCTCCCGTTTATATCCCCCGTGAAGAATTTGAGATAAAAAAGCAATCCGGGTTTTCCGGCTGTGAAGATCCTAGACTTACAAAAATTGGAGACAAATTTTATATGTGCTATACAGCATTTGACGGAGTTAATCCTCCAAGAGTAGCATTTACTTCAATCTCCGTCAGCGACTTTTTAAATAAAAATTGGAACTGGAAAAAACCTGTTCTTGTTTCGCCTCCCGGAGAGATGGACAAAAACGCGTGCATTTTACCAAAGAAAATTAATGGCAGATACGCTTTTTTTCATAGGCTTGATCAATCAATTTGGTTTGATTTGGCAGATGACCTAAATTTTTCGGGCAGTGACGGCTTTTTGATGGGAAAAATCATTTTAAAACCAAGGCCTGACAAATGGGACAGTTTGAAAATCGGAATCGGCCCGCCGCCTCTTGAAACAAATATGGGCTGGATTTTAATCTATAATAGTTTGTCCAATTTTGATAATAAATACAGGCTTGGCGCCGCGCTTTTGGATCTTTCCGATCCATCAAAAATTATTTCAAGGCTTGAATATCCAATCCTTGAACCTATGGAAAATTATGAGAATATTGGTCTTCGGAAAGGGACGGTTTTTTCCTGCGGGGCAGTAATTTTAAACAATAAAATTTTCTTATATTATGGAGGAGCCGACCAATTTATTTCTGTAGCCGCCCTAGAAGTCGAGAAATTGTTAGGCGAACTTAAATAACAAAAATGCCGCAATATCAACCTCAGCGATGATTGGCACAGCAACCAAACCCACAACCACAGAAGAGTTTATTTTCGCAAGCATAATGCCAATGTAATCATTTTTTGGAAAATAGCAATAACAAATTATTAATTAAATTAATTTTAGTCTAGGCAATTGGAAATGACGATATTACAATGAAGTCATGATTAAATTTCGCAATAGCTATGGCTGATGATCAAAAGCTAATTGAAAAGTTTCTAAAGAAACTTGTTTTAAAAATCACCGAAAAATATGGCAAGGAGATTGATTTCATCATTTTATTCGGATCTGCAGCGAGAGGAGAATTTAAAAAAGGTGTTTCTGATATTGATCTTGTAATACAACTAAATAGAGATTCAAAGCGAAAAGAAATCGAAGACTTTGCAACCAATGTATTCTGGGAATTAAACGAAAAGTACAAAACAGAATTTGAAAAAGTCCTTTCCACCGTCAAATCAAAAAGAATACTGGATAATTTTCTCAAAAGCGTTGAAAGAGAAGCACATTTTTATGTTCCGATTTTCGTTTTTCCACCCGGCTGGCTTGATTGGGAAAAGGCCCGTATAACTCGACCTCTCTGGAGGCCGGCTGCTATATTTTTAATTCACCAGGCTTTTATTTTTGAAAAATTTAAAGAGGAAGGAAAAATTTTATACGGACGGGATATCCGTCCTTTAATTAAACCAAAAATTACTTTCTGGGAAAGATGGAAAGCCATTCAAATTCCTTTTTGGATTTCATTATTTTCTATTTTGATACTTCCGCTTGCATTAAAACGCGCTGTTAAATATTCGACCAAAGCGGTTCTCTATGAGTTGGGCAGCGCTTTGGATTTTATCGGCAAAAAATCCCCAAAAAAGCAACAAAACATCGAAGCGCTGAAGCAGGAGGCAACCCGCACTATTGAGAAAAAATTATTTGATCTTCATTTTAAACTAACTTTTGATCTGCTTTCTTCAGGTGAACTTGAAATTTTTGACAAAGCTTCGCAAATAAAAACCGGAAAATTAACTCTAAGTCGCATGGAATCTGCCAAATTTGTCACACAGGCTTTTTGGATCATTGTCCGAACTAATTGGTCTATATTTGCGACCCGATATTTTACTTGGAAAAACTTAATAAAAGTACTAATTACCTTATTAGTTGTTGCAATTGCCGCCTACTTTGCCGTCAGTCTCTATGCGCTTTATAGACTGGTTCATCCAAAACCGAAGCCGTTAAACTTCAATCCTGCCGAAATAAGCCAAAACTATGAGGACGTTATTTTCAAAAGCGCTAATGATAATCTGAATATTTCCGGCTGGTTTTTTAGGTCAGGTGCAAGTGACAAAACGATTATTCTTGTTTCTGGAAGCGACCAAAATAGAATAGATCCGGGTTTTGGCAGCGGCAATGTCGCCAAAGATCTGCTTAAAAATAATTACAGTGTACTCTTGTTTGATTTTAGAGGCAGAGGGAATTCCGAATATTCAATTCATTCCATCGGTTACTATGAAAAATATGATTTGGCAGGGGCCTATGGGTACCTTGTAAACCGCGGTTTTGATCCTGACAAAATCGGCATTATTTCAATTTCCTTGGGAGCCGGAACAACATTATTGACTCTTCCTTTGATTCCTGACGTCGGTGGAATAGTTTTAGATAGCGGATACTCCAATATCCGTACCCTGCTTGAGCGAGAATTACCTGGCCGCTCACGTCTGCCTAAACCTTTTTATTTCGGTTTGAGCTTCTGGGCAAAAGCTATCTACAAGATTAGGCTGGATGATATGAATCCTGCAGAAATCCTCAAAAATTTCCCCCAAAAAAGATTTTTAATGATTCATGGAAATAAAGATGAAGATATACCTGTAAGTGACTCTATTGAACTCTCCAAAGCCAGCCCTCAAAGTGAACTCTGGATAGTCCCCGAGGCTGGACATGTTAAGGCTTACGAAACAAACTCAGAGGTTTATATCGAAAAAGTGACAAATTATTTTAATGAAGTGATGCGTCAGTAAAATAATTTAAAACTTCATCATTTTGTAAAAAGCGAAAAGTCCAAATCTTCAAGACAATTATTTAGAATCTATGACTAATTTTCAAAATCTTGGAGCATTCTTTCATCAAAATCGCCTTTGGTATTATCGATGATAACAGCTTTCAAGTTTCCTGCCGATCCTTCCCATTCTTGATTGACAAATTTATTCGAAAATTTTGACTTGTCCCCAATGACAACTATCTTTTCTTGTTCATCTGATTCCGGTTCTATGGCATATAACCTGTAAGCCCTATTAACCCAATCATGAAAAGGATAGATATAACTTTTCTTAGGAGGGGAATCATACAACACAAATAGCGTAGTGAATCCCCCATTATGTATAAATTCACTTTTTATAACATACAAAGAAAAATCTTGCTTTTTTAGATTACCAGAAACAACCGTAATCAATTTTTGCTTATCGTTAAGTGGATATTTTAAAGTGGACCCGAAGAGGGCATGAATATTGATTAGGAAAAAAATAACTAAGATACTGGCAGAAAAAAATTTTAAATTCTTAATACTCGTGATTGTAATTGCAAAAAGTAGAACAAGAACCGGCAAAATAATAGTATAGTAATGATCATAAATTGCATTTTTAGTGATATAAATATAAATAAGTCCAGAAAATATAAAGGAAAAGAGAAAAATATATAAAAGTAAAAAGCGGGATTTTTCATTGATATTTTTTGATATGAAGAAAATTCTAATCGGATAAAATATCAAAAATAAAGACAATGGTACGAAAAAAATTGGCATGAATGCCATACCCTCAACCTTACAGTAGCAAAAGTGCCTTTCGGCAAAATTTGACGCTTTCGGAAAAAAAATCTTAGAGATAGTCAGAGCCGGGTTGGCCGGAAGCGTGACATCCTGGGTTAACCTAGAACCACCTGAATGAAGTCTTGTAAATGTATTAAGAAGTGGCTCAGAAATTCTGCCTGGGTGCCTTAGCTCAAATATTAAAAGAGGAGAAATAAAAATCATTAAAACGACGAGACCGGCTAAATATTCCCTTCTTACGAAAGGAGTTTTAAATACAAGAAATGCAATTACGGCCGCCACAAAAATAATCCCGATTGTTGGATCGGCGTGACCGGAAAAGCCAATTGCAATACTAAGAGGAATAATGAAAATAAACTTTTTTCGAGTTAGTTTCCAAACAGAAATTATTGCTAAAGTCATAAGTAAGGGATTCAGGCTCAGAGTCCACCACCTCCTATCGGCTAAGCCAATTACGAAAGAAGATGCATAAATAAAGGAAGCTACTAAACCAGTTTTGAAATCAGCCAAAAGTCTACCTGCCAAAAAAATCAAGAAAGTCGTCAAAACTCCAACGGCTGACATTACCAATAGAACCGGAATAGGATTAAGATGACTTAAAACGAAGAGAGGAATTGAAAGCAAGTGAAAAAATGATCCGAGAGAAAAATTAAGAGCAAGATTCTGACTTATCAATGATATTCTTTTCTCAACAATCATTCTTCTGACCAGAGCTGCTGACATTTCTTCATCTTCTGAGAAATACTGCAAATTATAAAAATTATAAAATCGAAATAAAAAAGCAATGACCAGTACTATAAATAGCAACCAAAAATTTCTTTTGTTTTTGAAAAACATGTTGGTATTATAATCTAGAAAAATAATTTCTTGATAGAATTAAAGGTAAACATCAAAATCATTTAATGAACAACGACCAGCTGTATCATGTATGGAAAAAGGTCCCTGTTGATTACTATCAAAAAGGAATCCAATCAAACATCTTACAAAGAGTCTGGCACAAGCATAAGATCTCTTATGCAAAAAGGATAATCAGTGAATTAACTTTTAATAAATGTTTAGACGTCGGTTGCGCTAGCGGTTATATGATTTCAGAAATTGCCAAATCCTTCCCAGAAAAACAATTTTTTGGGATTGATGCCTTCGACAAAACAATCGAATATGCAAAGAAAAAGTATAAAAATATAAAATTTGAGATTGCTAAAGCAGAAAAATTGCCCTTCACAGATAACTCTTTCGGCCTAGTTATCTGTTATGAGACAATCGAGCATGTCGCTAACCCAAAACAGATGTTAAAAGAGATTAGACGAATTTTATCGAAAGATGGCACTGTTTTATTAGCTATGGATTCTGGGAATCTTATTTTTAGAATTATTTGGTTTATTTGGGAAAAAACGAAAGGATCAGTATGGAATGGTGCTCATTTGAATCCTTTCCATCATGAAGAGCTAGAATCATTTATCAGAAAATCTGGATTCAAAATAGAAAGCAAAAATTTTACTCATTTTGGACTTGAGGTCGTTTTTGAGCTGACAAAAAAATATTAATAAGTAATTCAGTTTTTATTCGAAAATCTCCAATATTCCCTGACTTTGCTCGACTATCGGTTCATAGAGATTTAAAAGATGAAAATCTACTAATAAATTTACTGACACAAATATTAAAAAATAGAAAAATAATAAATATCTTCTAGCTTTCAAACCTAAGGGCCAAAACAACAAAAATAGAATGCATAAAAGAAACAATAAATTTTGCCACAAGTAATGATATTGCCTTTGAAGATTTAAAAACAGGAAACGGACAGTTGATGAGCCAACAATCAAAAACAAAAACAGTATCTCTGCAAATCCTGGTCTTTTCCAAGTTTTATAAATAAAAAACGCGAACATCATCATTAAATAAGGAAAGATCGGGAAAACATACCTCCCGAAGAAATTGAAGGGGCCCGAACCCGACTCACCTACTGAAATTAATACTAAAAATGCAAATGGAATAATTAATAAAAGGAATGTCTTTGACTTAGATATATCTTTCGCCTTTTCTTGTATAAAATTGGGCATCCAAAAAGGAGCCGTAAAAAGCAAAATCCAAGAGGCTAAAATTGTTCCGTCATAAAACGGCCGGTTTTTAGCGCTGATCCCAGGATATCTAAAAATAGACAAAATGGTCTCAGGTAAGCCTGCAAGTGTATGGACTCGTAGATCAGTCATAAGTTTAAGAAATAAATCCCAATCGTAAATAAAACCCCACAAAAAGAATAGCGAAAGTGAAATAGTTGTAAAAGTTAAAATAATTAGTAGCTTTTTCCACTGTTTAATTAAAAGAAAATATGAAGAAATACTTAGCGGAATGGCCAACCCAACTTGTTTTGTTAAAACTGCAAGAAAAGATACAAAGCCGAGAAAGAAAGTATATGGATTAATTTTCTTGAAACAACCTACCTTTGCTAAAAAATATGTTCCAATCAATACAAAGGGCGTCATTAATGCCTCCGTAACATTCATTCTATTTGCTAAAACTATTGTGGGAACTATCGAATACAGAAAAGCTGAAAGAAGACCCACGTGTCTATTAAAAATACTTGCAGCTACCAAACCAGTAAGGAAAAGCGATAATGTTGATAAAAAAATGGGCAAAATCCTCACCTCTATATGGGCAACCGAGAAAACGTCACCTTTTGAAATAATTTTTAGGACTACACCATTCAGCAGAAAATATAGGGGTGGTTTTTCTATCAGGGGCGATACTATGCGCCACCTGATACCATAACTCTCGATATATTCATAATCTTTATATGAATTAAGGTACGACCAACTTTGTGGTGTGCCCTTATTGATCAAGCTTAATCCACCCCAAGCATAATGCAATTCGTCAAAATCCTCTTCCGGCGGAGGGACTTTATCATAGTCGATTAAGCGCAAAAACAATCCAAAGATGGTAATTAGAGCAAGCAATATTAAAAAAGTTTTATTTTTCATTTTTTCGATTTGCGCCAGCCGGCTTTCAAAGCTTCATCTTCGGTGCAAAACCATCTTTCACCATTTGATTCGTCTATTGCCGTTTTATCATAATACTCCTGCCCAGGCATATGATAAATCTTTTCGCCAGTTGAGAATGAAATATTGCCCTTAATTACACAGCCTTCTTGATTTTGCGATGTGTCTGATTTTCCCTCTTGGCATCCTGCCCATAATCCTCTGTTCTGACTTCGGGCTTCTTCTTGGGCGCTGTTTAATAAATCCTGATATTTAACATCCGGCGGATAAGAAGAAGCGTACGCAAACCCTTCTTTTACTAGAATCTCGTTAATAAAAAGACCGTCCGCATAAACATATCGCAACAATCTGCCATATTTATCTGTCTCGGAAACATCTTTTTCCAACTGCACAAATTTTCCCTCAGCAAGTTCCCTATTTTTATTAGAAGCTTCCCTACCGAAACACTCCACGGTTTTTTGAGGGTGGACAGTTTCGGGAGTATCGATTCCGATGTAGCGTACGGTTTGGCCGCCTTCAATCTCAACTGTATCTCCGTCAACGACTCTGGCTACTTTTTTCGATTCTCCCTCTAAAATCACATTTTTGGTGCCAAGTGTCGCAGTTTTCCCTTGAGCTTCATATTCTGCTTCTGACTGTCTGGCCGAAACCGATTGCGGAGTAATTTCAGGTTTTGCAGAAAAGGAAAAAATGAAAAGCAAAATTCCTACAGAAATAAGGGAGAGCGGAATAATAATCAACCAAAGAGTTTTTATATTTTTGAGATTCATGCTTGAAAGCCGAGGTTTTCTCACTCATAATAGATTAGAGAGCGTTTTTAATGCAAAAGGAAGATTTAGGCTACAGTTTTGCCATAGGTCTTGTTGTCGGCCTTTTTTTACTGCCGATTCTAGTAAACACCGATCTTTATTCGAAACTTTCTCCGTCAATACTCTTTGCAATACTTTTTGCGGGACTACCGGTTATTTTTGCAGTCGGTTTGGCTTTTGCCGGTGTTATATCCAAGAAAATTCCTTTACTTTGGCAATTTTCCAAGTTTGCCCAAGTCGGGGTTTTAAACACAGCAATTGATTTTGGAATCCTAAATTTGCTGATTTTTGTAACGGGCATTACCAGCGGGCTTTCGATAATTCCCTTAAATGCTGTTTCCTTTTCATTGGCAATAATAAATAGCTTTTTCTGGAACGAAAAATGGGTTTTTAAAGCCAAAAAAGAAGCCAATTTTATAACCTTTGTTGCCGTCACCTTGATAGGACTTGCGATAAATAGCGGCATTGTTTATGTGATCTCAACATTCGTACCCCCTGTATTTGTTGACTCGCAAAAACTTTGGACTAACTTAGCAAAAGTTTTGGCAACCGGCGTATCTTTAATATGGAACTTTATGGGCTACCGCTTAGTGGTGTTTAAGAAATAGAATATTTCTTGCGCTCCTCGTCCTTCAATTAGTTTCAGTTATTTTAAACTAATTTTCAGGACTGCGGGGCTAAAGAAGTGAATATTAAATGAGTTTTTTGGTCCTTAACTGCTTGTAGATACTCTTTTTAGTCATAACTATCGCCCCAACTCCGCAAAGTAAGGCAAGAATACCGACGATTACCCCAATAACTGGAATTAAAGTAAGTATTGTATATACCAAAAGTCCTAAAATAAAGATTGCATAATCTCCGGCCTTTTGGTTAATAACTTCAACTATTTTTCTGCCAATGGTCATGGAAACAAAGATTTTTGCAAGATACATAGTTATTAAGAAAAGAACAAGCAAAATCAAGGCGATCGGAATACCTATTATGGTAATTGCGGTGATCAAGATTACAATTGGTGTAACTATTAAAGTCAAAAGGCCAATTCCCAGACTCGCAGCAGGCTTTTTGACAATGGTGTCTGCAGTGGTTTTGGTAAATTGAGGTGCAAGTTTAATCAAAATTGCACCGATTACCAAAGCCGCCAGAAAGCTTGCGATTTTGAAAAAGGCAAGCAAACCGCCCAAAGCCTTTCCTGATTCCTGCTTTTCTTTCTGTGGAGGAAAGTTATGCGTAGTCTTTCCGGAAACTACAGCCCCTTTTTGAATATTTGCATCCCTATCGCTCCAATAATTTAAATCGCCGGCAACTTTAGCGTTCGGCGTTAAAGCAAGCTCGCCGACGCCGGCCGCTACATTGCCGTTTATCAAATTACCGATAGTTGCATTGCCCGCACCAAAAGTTGCACCTTTACCAATCGGTGCAAATACCGTCAGATTTCCGCCGGCGGAAACCAGGCTTCCGGCAATTTTTGCAGAATCGGCAACTTCCAGCGAGCCGCCGACCAAAGTCACGTTTCCCCCAATATCTCCCGAGATTGTAACCTGACCCCCGCCGGCCCTTACATCTTGTGTAACCTTGCCCCGAACATTAACAGTACCACCCGCTGTAATTAAATCGCCGTTAATCTCGCCTTCAACTACGACATTGCCTCCGGCGACATATGCGTCACCATTAACTGTGCCCGCAATGGTCACCCTTTCGCCTGCCGCAAAATAATCGCCATCAATAACCTCTCCTTTTGGAACCAAAACAGTTTCACTTCTTTGAAGATTTTTGGCGGCATAAACTCCGATAGTAATCAGAGGTAATATTAAAAATGCTATCAAAATCCCAGACAGTTTTTTTAGCATAAGCAAGAAGAATATTAAAACTACTTTTTTGAACTGTCAAGATAATCCAAAACTTTTCTCAGAGTTTTAGCCCTGTGGGAAATTTTGTTTTTTAGAGATGGCGGCATTTGGGCAAGAGTTTGACTGTAGCCTTTGGGGATAAAAACTTTATCAAAACCGAAACCATATTTCCCTTGATTCTTGGCGGACAATGTTCCGTAAATTGTGCCTTTAAAAATTTTAAGATTTTTGCCATCGTAAATTGCCACCGCTGTGGTAACTTTTGTTTTTGTATTTTTGCCCTTGACCAAAGCAACAGTTTCTTCGGTGCCCAATGTTTTTAAAAAGAATTTGATAAAAGTTCCTGGTAATGCTTTGAGTGCCTCAATTTCAAACGAGACATCTTCTACCAGAACCGGCTTTTTGATTTTTTGGTAAGCCTCTTTGGCTTTGTGGCTAATTACCTCATCCAAATCCATTGACTGAATTTCCGGAATATCGAGCTTTGAAACTTCATGATTAGTTCCCAAAATCTCATTGATTTCTGCAAGCTTATCAGGGCTGGATGTGATAACAACCAAGTCGGAAAGTTTTAGCTTACTCATACTCGATTGTTGCAGGAGGTTTTTGGGTAATGTCGTAAGCGACGCGGTTGACTCCACGAACTTCATTGACGATTCGGGATGAAACTTTTTCCAAAACGTCGTAAGGAATCTTTGACCAATCCGCAGTCATAAAATCTTCGGTGTCGACCGACCTTAATGAGACGATATAAGAATAGGTGCGGGCATCGCCCATGACCCCAACAGCTTTAACCGGTAAAAGAACCGCCAGTGCTTGGGCTACCTTATTATATATGTGATGATTTTTGAGCTCAGAGATAAAGATTTCGTCGACTTGCCTTAGAATCTCCAACCGTTCTTTGGTAACTTCCCCTAAAATTCTAATTGCCAAACCGGGCCCAGGAAAAGGATGGCGATTTAAAAATTCATCGGGAATTTTTAAAAGTTTGCCAATTTTCCTGACCTCGTCTTTATAGAGGTCAGAAAGTGGCTCAACAATTTTGAGTTTCAGACCATGCGGCAAAGTAACATTATGGTGACTTTTGATTTTATCGGCATGTTTGGAGGTCGCTGCCGATTCGACCCTGTCGGGATAAATGGTGCCCTGACCAAGATAATTTTTGTTTCCGATTTTTCTGGCTTCTTCTTCAAGAATTGCAAAATATAACTTGGCTGTTTTTTGGCGCTTTTTTTCAGGATCTGAAATACCTTGTAAAGCTTTCAGGAATTGATTCCGAGCATCTACGATTTTTAAATTTTTAAATCCGACGTTTTTGATTACCTTGTTAAGATCTTTGATGTCGTAGTTTCTCAAAAAGCCGGTATCTATAAAAACACAATGCAGTTTGCTGCCGACTGCTTTTTTGATTAAAGTAGCTGCGACTAAAGAATCTACGCCGCCAGAAAGGGCCATCAAAACCTTTTTGCCGGCCAAATCTTTTTTAAGTTTTTTAACGATTCCTGTCTTTATATTTTTTAGATCCCAGTCACTTTTTGCTTTTGCGATATCAAACAGGAAATTAGAAAGCACCTTCATGCCATGTTTTGTATGGGTAACCTCCGGATGAAATTGAACCGAGAAATATTTTTTCTTTATATTCTCCATAGCGGCAATTTGAGAGGAAGAAGTAGATGCGATTACTTTAAAATCCGGAGGCAGTGAACTTACATGATCTCCATGGGAAAACCAAACCTGCTCCTCTTTTGATAAACCTGTAAATAACGGAGAGGCTGAAACAAGGAGTTTTTCCTTACCGAATTGTTTACTTTTGCCAGGCGAGACTTTACCTTTTAGCTGATAAGCCAAAAGCTGGTGACCGTAGCAGATTCCTAAAATTGGAATTCCAAGACCATAAATTTTAACGTCGGGATGAGGCGCGCCTTTATCATAAACAGAATAGGGACTTCCTGAAAAAATAATTGCCTGGGGATTTAATTTTTTTACCTGACTGGCACTGATATTAGGAGCCACCAGTTCACTTTTTACTCCAAGTTCGCGTACTTTTCTGGTAATTAAGTGTGCATACTGACCGCCGAAATTAAATACTAAAACCATTAGATAAGTTTTGACAAAGCATCCAATATTCGCGCCTTTGGAGAGATCGAAAAATCCATTTCAAATTTTTCGCCGCTTATCTTTTCAAAAACCTGTATGTACCTTTGGGCAATATTGGCAATTACCTCAGTTGGCATTTGCGGTGCTTTGCCGTGGCCTCTGTATCCCTGTTTCACAAACCAAAGTCTCATCACTTCTTTATCATAGCTTTCGACTTCCTGGCCTTTTTTAAATCTTTCTTTATACGAAGACTTTAGCCAAAGACGCGATGAATCCGGCGTGTGTATTTCGTCGATTAAAGTAATCTTGCCGCTTTTGTCGAGTCCGAATTCGTACTTTGTATCGGCAAGAATAAAACCTGCTTTTTTGGTTATTTGTGTGCCCCTTTCAAAAAGTTTTAGGGCGATTTTTTCAATTTGCCTCCATGTTTTTTCAGAAACCAGCTTTTTTTTGATAATTTCTGCCGCGGTTATCGGTTCATCGTGTCCGCCGGGACCGGTTCCTCTTGTTGTGGGCGTTATAATCGGCTTTTTGAGTTTTTGGTTTTTTACCAAACCTTGGGGAAATTTAATGCCGTAAATTACTCTTTGCCCCTCCGAATATCTTTTCCATAAAGACGTGTCAGTAACGCCGGTGATGTATCCCCGCACAACAACTTCGACAGGCAAAGCCTGACATTCGGAAACAAGCATCACGTTTGGATCTATTATGCCAATCATGTGATTTGCACAAATGTCGCGCGTTTTGGCAAACCAGAATTCGGAAAGTTTATTCAAAACCGCTCCCCGGAAAGGTACCAAACCCAACACTTTGTCGAATGCAGATATTCTATCTGTGGCAATTAAAACCCTCAGGCTGTTTTTAATGTACCAATCACGGACTTTACCGCTTTGTTTTTTGCCAAGTTTAGGGTAATTGATTTTATCAATCGAAAGAGGAATATTTTTTACAACTGTTTTTTTGTCGATCATCTTCCTTTTTCCCTGAGATACTTCAGCCAGCCTACTTGGTGAAGCTTTTTATTTTTTAGAAGTACATCTTCTTTTTGTTTGGATTTATACTCGGAAAGATTTTTGGCAATCGTAGTATCAAAAGTTGCAATTATTTGCGCTGCCAATAGGCCGGCATTTTTGGCAGCGTTTATGCCGACTGTTGCAACCGGAACACCCGGCGGCATCTGAACGATTGAAAGCAAAGAATCCAGCCCTTCTAATGATTTGGTGACAATCGGCACTCCGATAACAGGAAGGGTTGTCACAGAAGCAATTGATCCCGGAAGCGCGGCAGCTCCGCCTGCTCCGGCTATCAAAACTTTAAAACCTTTTTGTTTGGCACCTCTGGCAAAATCAGCCGTTTCTTCCGCTACCCTGTGTGTCGAAAGAATAGCAATTTCATAAGTAACCTTAAGTTCGTCTAAAACTTTGGCAGCATCGGACATTACCTCCAAATCCGAATCGGATCCCATTACAATTGCAACTTGCGGATTTTTCGTCATATGGCCTTTTCCTTTTTCAGCTCTTTTAAAAATAACTGACACTTTATTGGCGCAAGTCCTATGTGTGCCTTAGGATCAGTTAAGCTGTCGATCTTGTTTCTTTTTACGAATTTGCCAATGATTTTATCGCTTTTTAATAAATCTACCAAGGGGTTTTTGTTACCTTTGTTAATTTCTTCCCATGCTTTTTGCGAAATCCTTCGGATAACCTCGTGTATTTCCTGTCTGTTTGCGCCGCGTTTCACAGCCTCCATCATTACATTTTCGGTTCCTGCAAAAGGCCCGTAAAGATCAAGATTCTTTTGGATATTCATTTTATTTATTTTAAGATCCCTGATTACCAAAATCGCATGCATCAGAATTTCATCGGCTGCTAAAAATGCCTGAGGAATAATAATCCTGCGAGCCGCCGAATCATCTAGCGTTCTTTCAAGCAAAGAATTGGCAGCGTTCTCCCAAGCAACGCCTGTTAACGAGTTAAGAAAACGGCTGATTGAGCAAATTCGCTCAGACGTTTGAGGATTTCTCTTAAACGGCATGGCGGAGGAACCAACCTGGTTGAGTGCAAACGGCTCCATCCATTCTCCGAAACCTGGAGACTGCATAATTCTCACATCAAAGGCAAATTTGTAAAGGCTTTGGGCAATAGATGAGAGAGTGGTCAATATTAAATAGTCTATTTTCCTTGGATATATTTGACTTGTGATATCGAATGCCTCTATTTGAAGAAGACGCATTACATCATCCTCCATACTTTTAGCTTTTTGGCCAAGAAGGGCAAAATAACTCGCGGACGTACCAACTGCTCCTTTTACACCCTTGCCTTTTACCAGCATTTTTACAAAAGTTAATAATTTCAAATCCAAAAGCAAATCCTGGACGTATACGCAAAATCGATATCCTAAAGTTGTCGGCTCAGCAGACTGTAAATGCGTATAGCCCATGCAAACCAGATTTTTATTTTCGTTAATTTTATTTGAAAATTCTTTGATAAGATCTTTAAGTTCTTTTTCGACAATTGCAATTGCCTTTTGGAAATTAATAACGTCCGCATTGTCTTCAATGTCTTGGGAAGTGGCACCAAGGTGTATCTTGCCGCCGCCAATTTTCGCTTGGGAAGCGTAGGTTTTAATTTCCGCCATTAGATCATGTTT
>Ga0209542_10008989_pt1 | contig 18468 bp, 17 predicted proteins | sample RifCSPhighO2_01_FD_184028 | JGI IMG/M metagenome (GOLD analysis project Ga0209542, IMG submission 184028) | Soil microbial communities from Rifle, Colorado - Rifle CSP2_plank highO2_0.1 (SPAdes) (version 2) | ecosystem: Environmental > Terrestrial > Deep subsurface > Rock core/Sediment ...
AAAGCAAGAGCGATATACGGCGAGATCGGCGGAGACTTGATGCGGGCTTCGAGAACACCGATACCACCAAAAGTTGACTCAAACAGTCTTGTTTCTTGAATCAAACTATAAGCTTCGGGTAGAAGGTCGATCGTTTCGGCTGATTCGGAAGTGTTTTGGTCACAGCGTAAATCATCACCAATCACCAGCTGGCATTGCCGGCCTTCACTTAATTTGAGCGTCAATCGTTGCTGTGGTTGCTCCAACACCATCCGATATTCTTTTCGAACTAGTTCTGTCTGGCGATCAGTCTTGGGCAGATGTAAGACTAGGATCAGTCGATTGGGCTCAAGAAGATAGCCAGAATAAACTTTATCGCCAATAGTGAAAGTTGCTTTAGTATCAATATAGTTAAGGTCGTTTGATATTTGATCAATCAGCGATCGGGCCAGTTCGGTTTTTTCACGTAAACTACCGACTTTAGCCGACGAACTACTCGAGGCGGCGACGGTACCAAGAACAATAATCAGCAGCCCTGCCAAAATCGTCACCGAAATTAGCATTTCGATAAGAGTGTAGCCGCGCGAAGTGCGGTACTTCCGAGCCCCAAATCCCAAATTCCAAAGTTTTGAGTTTTGAGTTTTGAGTTTTGAGTTAATTTTGTTCATACCCTTTCCAGTTCGTCATTAGGGTAGCGATACTACTCGAACGGATTTGGTCTTTGTCCTGCCAAACAACGACTGACCGAATTTTGACGGCATTGCCAGAAGGAATAGTAAGTTTGCTGTTGAGGCGATTTTTTCTGACACTTGCGGTCGTCAATTTGCAATAGTAATCACTGGATTCACAACTCGATAAGTTTGTCCGTAAACCATCACTAATGACACTACCAGCCGAATTGCTATTACATTGAAAAACGTCTCCGGCATTTGAAATTGAACTGGCGGCAACTGATTCGACACAGACGAGCCGAAAGCCAGTTAGTTTATCGCTGGATAGTTTTTCACTCATGGCGCCGCTAGTGAATTCCGTCGGGGATAACTTATTGACATTCCCAGCGATTTTTATCAGTGCCCAAGTGTTACTTGGCCTAGTTTGGGCTTTCAACTTATACCAACCGTAATCACTACCGTTATCGGTAACGGCTGGGGCAAACCAATTCGGCACGGTTGACTTATTAAGAATGGTGTCGTCACGAATTTTTTGAGTCAACTCAATCCCCTCAGCAGCCCAACGATTGATGATAGTTTTATCGGCATTGACGATTGTGCCAACAACTAGGGCGTTAGATAACGACGTTGTCCCGAGAATAACGGCAATAAGGATGCCACTGGCAATCAGGGTCTCGAGCAATGAAAATCCCCTTGCTTTGATTTTTTTAACACTCATTGAATTACATTGTAGCGTATTTGACCGATAGTCGGCCGGTGTACTTTTCGACTAAGATATCAGCCTTCTTAGTATCAGACTGCAACCGGAAATATGGTGAGTTGTTATCCGTTAAATTAAATACTGGGCCGTTTTGGTTCTCTCCCCAAGGTGAAGAACATTTCCAGTCATTATGGGTTGGGATCTTAGCCGAACATATTTCGACCACTTGTTGAGTCGGTACCCTGAAACCGATTATTCTCCGACCCAGAAGCGTTGATCGATCAAACTCAATACCGTTTGTTAAATTAATTCGCTCAACCACACAGTCACCGACACCACTGGTGCTCAACAGCTGCGTAATGGCTTTGTCGGGACTGCAATAGCCGTCCGCATCCGTATCGAGTGGATAAGATAGTCGGATTAGGGCGTAGAAATCTGGTTTACCCGGATAACTTTGGTCGTATAGATATTTGAGCGTTGGAATGAATAGTCCGTAATAGCCGACCTTGTCGGCGCCAGTAATTGTCGGATCGCTTTGGCCATCGGCGGTTTGAGCTGAACCGGCCAAGAGCCGTGTTTCTTCTATTTTGGCTTTCAATACTTCAACATCACTAGCTAATCTGTTACCTGATAAGCTTCGACTGGCACTCGGGACCAATACACCAATCAACAAAGCGATAATAGCGATGACGACCAAAAACTCGATGAGAGTGAATCCCCCTGAGGCAATTTTCAGTTTACAATTATCAGTTTTCATTTAATTTTCAGTTTTATAATTTTCAAATTGGATATTAGAAATTAATTGATAATTGATAATTGATAATTGATAATTTTTCTAATAGTAACCATACCCAATCGTTCCTAGATACCAAGTAATAATTTTTTCACCCCAAAAAAGAGTCAGGATGGCGGCGGAAATTAAGAATGGCCCAAAGGGAACGGCAGTCTTGGGTTTAACGCGCTTTAGCGCCAGAGCGATCGAACCGAAAGCTCCACCAAGCAGAAAGGCGCCGACCATAAATACAACTGCGCTTGGCCAACCAACCAATATCGCCAATGCACCGGCAATTTTAATATCGCCCTCCCCCATCCAAGTTCCGCGACTAGGAATCACCAGCAACATTATCGGTAAAAAGCCGGCCATCGCGCTGTACATCAAACCAAGTGGGTCGTAGTGAACGGTCAGGGCGTAGATTATCGCTACCACCAGTAGGATGTTTGACATTAAATCCGGCACCATCATCTCTCGCAAATCGTGAATAAAAATTGTCACCATTGCTCCGATGGCGATAACTAGAGCGATCAAGCCAATAATCGACTGCCAGAGAGCAAGGTTTGGATTATTGAATAACATATAGTAACCACCAGCCACTAGTATGGCGGTGATAAACTCAACGATCGGATACTGCCAAGAGATTGGTTTTCGACAGTAACGGCATTTTCCCCGTAAATAAGCAAAACTGATTAATGGTATCAGGTCCAACCACGCCAATTGAGTTTTGCAGTTAGGACAGTGTGACCTAGTTTTGGCGATTGATAGCCAGTCGTCAAAGCGCAAAATAACTACATTAAGAAACGAACCGTAAGTCAGCCCAAACAGAAATGCAATCACTATTCCCCCCATAGATTCAGAATATCGTTTTAAGTAATCTTGTCCAATCTGCATAACTTAACTGCGAAGGACTGTCCTTCAGAGTTAAATTATGCAGGATCAAAAACATCGTATGGGCTAAGCTGTCTAGCGAGTCTAACAGACTCAGCCCGATCAATATTCCTCAGCCCCAATTGACTAACTACATCGGCATCGCAGATCCCCCATTGTCGATTCCGAGCTGGTTGTTGATACCACCCTATGCTACTCCACGGATATTTTTCGGGAGATGAAACAATTTGATCTTTGACGGGATTTAGGTGTAAGTACGACACTAACTGTAAAAGGTAATTATCACTTTCAACAATCTTCTGCTTGTATCGGCCCTGAAACAAATGTCCAACCTTTTTATAGGTGTCATTGAAGTACATTGCGTAACTAGTGTGCAAGCGAGCTATCAATCGGCTAGGGTTAGATAGTCCCCCCTGCCTAACTATTAAGTGAATATGATTTGGCATCAAACAGTATGCGATAATTGAAAAGTTTTCCTCGCGGCAGAATTTCTTGAGCATTCCCAAATAAAGCTGGTAATCTGCTGTCTGATCAAAAATAAGTTGCTTGTGGTTGCCTCGATTATAAAGGTGGTAGATTGCACCCTCGGCCGAATCTTTATACTTACTGACGCCCATGTTTTCACTATACATAACTTAACACTGAAGGACAGTCCTTCGCAGTTAAGTTGTGTGATTTGAGTATAGAAAAAACCGCCCGGAGGGGCGGGTTTTTCTGGCCAGTTTCTGTTTCTGGCTCGATTTGCTTGTCGCTCTGGTTCTCTATTCCCTATTTCAGGACTTGGACTTGAATCAGACTTTTTGACTAGATTGCTGACGAGCAAACGAGATGAAACTTTTAGTTGACTATTCACGGCGGGATCGCCATGAAAGAAGTTTACTAACTTCTATTGTGGACCGAATCCGGTGAACAGCTTATCTGTTGTTGCTAATCCATTCCCAGTTCTGTTCATTACAATACTGTTAATCGTAACCGTTGAAGCGGCTGAGGGACTTACAACACCACTACCGCTATCGGCAGCGTTTAGTAACTTAACATACATCGCCCACGATTCACTAGGAGCTGTGCCAGCATTTTCGTAGCCTGTAGTCTGACTGCTGAAATCCCAAGCCGCAGAAGAACCTGCTTGACCTAGGTAAGAATTAAGTTCTGTACCTAGATTCGCAGCAGTAACCGCTTCGTCCGTACCAGCGACGGCATTAGCCGGATAATCAGACGGATTTGACTGGTCGAGCGAATACTGCTCGAGAGCACCGGTTAGCGTTCTTAGATTATTCTTGTATTTGGTGTCGGTCGCCTTGCTTCGGGCGCCGGACAGCGAGACGATGACCAAGGATGCTAGGATACCAATGATGGCGATAACCACCAAGAGTTCAATGAGCGTAAACGCTCTTTGTTTAATTGTATTTATCATTTTCCTCCTTATATTATGATGAGCGTGCTTTGCCGCTGTTTACCTTTCGGCAGACGGCAAGCGAACACCTGTCATGGCAAGCTTTCGCTTGCCCATCATTGCGACCTTCGTCGACCACCCCTCCTGTTTTGAGAATGGTGAAAGCCATTACTTACTACATTAAGCCAGTTACCATTCTTGTCAAGTTAATCGAGATATAGGGAAAATAATTACTTAATTACGGAATTACTAAATTGAGTAATTCAGTAATTTTATAATTGAGTGATTATCCAGCATCACTTAATGACACTCGCGAGATTGTAGATCGGGACGATAATCGAGAAGACTAAGAACGCCACGCCGAGGCCGACAATGACAAAGATGATCGGTTCGGTCAGGGCAGTAATATTTTTAATTGATTGATTAGTTTCGTCCTCGTAATAGTTGGCGAGTTTTTTGAGGACTTGCTCAAGTTTGCCGGTCTGCTCACCAATAGCAATCATTTGGGTAATGATTATGGGGAAAATATTATGGCGTTGTAAACTTTGGGCGATCGGTGAGCCACGCTCAACATTTCGTGCCACCACGCCCAACGCTTCCCGATACAATATATTGTCAAGGACAGCGGCAACGCAATCAATAACTTGGATAATTGGCACCCCAACTTCGATCATCAAACTAAAAATACGGGTGAAACGAGCCATTTCCATATTGACTAACAGTTGACCAAAAACCGGCATCTTTAGCAAAAGACTACCAAAAGTTCGCCGACCACTATCACTCCTTAAATAATTAGTCAGACCAAAGAAACCCACCGCCAGTACGATAATATAGACGTACCAATAATTGATTAAGCTGTTGGTAATCGCCACCACCGTTAGAGTTGTCCAGGGCAGTTCTGTATTGGCTTCTTTGAATACCGTTTCCAGCGACGGCACAATTTTGGTCACAACAATAATCCCGACCACAATCATTGCCGCGACAATAAAGCCCGGATAAAGTAACGCTCCGATGACTCGCGATCGAAAGCCTTGATCTCGCTCCAATTCATCCGCCAACATATCGATGACGGTGTCGAGTTTGCCAGTGGTTTCACCGGAAGCAACGACTGAGGTAAAAACTTCACTAAAGACGTGCGGGTGTTTTTTTATGGCGGCCGAAAACTTTAGACCATTTTCCAAGTCAACCAAAATATCCTCAAGTAGCTCTCTCATCAGAGGGTTTTTCGTCTGCTCGATCAGCGACCGAATCGCTTGGGTTATCAGCAAACCAGACTCCAACATCACTGCTAATTGACGGGCAAAAAAGACCCGATCTTTGCGTGAGATGCGAACGAAAAACGAATTAAATAAGGAGTTAGATTTTGCCATAGTAAATAGAATTACTTAATTCTTGAATTACTGAATTACTGAATTGTGGAAGATTTCTATTTAGTAATTTAGTAATTTCGTAATTTAGTAATTTCATAGTTCTATTTAGTAATTTTGTCATTTAGTAATTTTCCCATTAGTACACCATCATCTTAAAGGCCTTGGGATCAAGCGCCCATTGGAGAGCGATATCAATCGTTATCTCGCCTCGGGAAACCAATTCGGCTAGAACTTTATCAAGCGCAATCATTCCTTCGGAGGCCGAGGTTTGAATGATATTAGCCAGTTGATTCGATTTACCATCTCGAATGGTGTTACGGACGGCCGAATTAGCCACCATAATTTCTGTGGCGAGGACTCGTCCACCTTGAACACGAGGCAAAAGACGTTGCGAGACTACTCCCAGTAAAACATTACTCAACTGATTTCGAACCTGTGTTTGTTGATGGGGCGGAAAAACGTCAACAATACGATCGGCGGCTTGTGCGGCGGAATTGGTGTGGAGGGTGGTAAAAACAAGATGGCCAGTTTCTGCCAAAGTCAGCGCCGTTTCAAACGTTTCGAGGTCTCGCATTTCACCGACCAAAATAACGTTCGGATCTTCACGCAGGGCCGAGCGAAGAGCGCGCGAAAAAGAATTGGTATCAGTACCGACTTCTCGTTGAACAATGACCGATTTTTTGTGTTCAAAAACGTATTCGATCGGATCTTCGATGGTAATAATATGGTCGGCTCGTTTCTGATTAATTGACTCGATTAAGGCCGCCAGAGTGGTTGACTTACCGTGACCGGTTGGGCCGGTAATAATGACAAACCCTTGGCTCGGTTCGGTAAAGCGTTCGAGAATTGGCGGAATGCCCAACTCTTCCATTGATTTAATTGCCACCGGTATTAGACGGAGAGCGGCACCAATATTACCTTTTTGGTAAAAAACATTGGTTCGAAAGCGATGCTTTTGATAGCCAAAAGAGAAATCCAGCTCGCGCCGTTGATGAAGTCGTTCAACCTGTTCGGCTGTCATAATACTTATCAGGAGTCGTTCGGCAGTCTCGGCAGTAATGACAGCGGTGTTAGTGACGGGGAATAATTTACCATCGACTCGTAACATCGGCGCTACCCCAACGGTGACATGGAGGTCACTCGCTCCCTTCTCGATCGCAGAATCGAGCATTTGTTTCATCTCAGTGATCATTGCTTCAGCCATCAATCCCCTCCCCTCATTAGTTTAGTATACGCACTTTTTCTTGTTAGCCAACTTACCCGGTTGTAGATAGGTTCTGTACGGCAATGTCCAATGTCTAATTTCTAATATCTAATTTAATGTTTGAATTAAGTAATTTAGGCATTAGTCATTCCATTAGAAATTAGACATTGGTCATTAGAAATTGCTTAAACGCAACTACGCTTCTACTCCCGGTACTTCTTTAGTATGAGTCGTGGTGACCCGCATCACCTCATCAATAGTGGTAATTCCCTTCAATGCTTTTAGGAGTCCGTCTTGGATCATCGTAATCATCCCGTCCTCGATGGCGGCTTTTTTAATCTCTGATGTCGGTGCTTTGCGAACCGCCAGTTCCTCAACTTTGCTTGACATCTGTAAGACTTCAAAAATACCCAGCCGTCCGGAATAGCCGTTATTACATTCCTGACAGCCTCGACCGTGATAAAAAATTAATTGTTCGAGATTGATATTTTTCATCTGCCCCGACGGTAGATCAGCCAACTCGCGCTTAATCGTTTCGAGCAGGGTGTGGGGAATAGTCGCTTTCTCACGACATTTATCGCATATTTTTCGGACCAAGCGTTGGCCGATGACAGCATTCAACGACGAAGTAATTAGAAACGGCTCAACCCCCATATTTATTAGTCGCGGCAAGGCGCCGGCGGCGTCATTAGTGTGAAGGGTCGTTAAGACTAAATGACCCGTCAGAGCGGCGTGAGTTGCCATTGCCGCTGTTTCGAGGTCCCGGACCTCACCGACCATAATAATGTTCGGGTCTTGCCGCAAAACCGAACGCAGTCCTTCGGCGAAAGTAAAACCAATCTGGGGCTTGACTTGAGCTTGGTTGACCCCGGGCAATTCATACTCAACCGGATCCTCGAGGGTAATGATGTTGACACCGGGTTTGCTTAATCGGCTCAAGACAGCATAAAGGGTGGTTGATTTACCAGAACCAGTCGGACCGGTTGACATAATAATGCCGTAAGGCTTGGCAATGTTAGCGATCAAGGCATCAAAGTTACTACCAGTTACCCCTAACTGTTCTAGCGTCAGGACGCCACCGCTCTTATCAAGCAATCGCATCACGATTTTTTCACCGTGGACGGTCGGCAGGGTTGAAACTCGCAAGTCCACCTGACGGTTGTCGATAATGACATCAAAACGCCCATCTTGGGGGATGCGTTGTTCGTCGATTTTCATTTTGGCTAGGATCTTAATTCGCGAGATGAGGGGCGGATGTAAGAAATGGGGCACGGAAATAATATCGTGCAATATCCCGTCAATGCGATATCGCAACCGCACGGCATTAGCCAGAGCTTCAATATGAACATCGCTGGCTTTCATCCGAATTGCCAAAAATAGAGTTGCGGCCACTATTTCTGGAATGACGCCGCTTCGAAAAGTTTTGGCCAGCTCTTCGACTGAAGTCACCGGCCCCTTGATTAAGCTATCGAGGTTTTGGCTCTCCAAACTATTTTCCTGTTGTTTGGCTAGTCGCTGGAGTTCTTCGGTTGTTTCGCCAAGGCTCGGCCGATTAATAATATCATCCGAGGACAGGCTTAATCCTTCGGTCACCCCCTGAACCTTAGTGGTAGCGTGAGTATCAACAGTTGAAGTTGATGTCGACGCCGGATTAACCGTTGGTTGGATAACTTTTGGTGTCTGATCTTTAATCGGCTCCGGCATCGGTTTGGGAGTAACTTCGGTCTTTTCTTCTTTAATCTCAACTTCGGCCGGTAGATGTTCTATATTAGGGTAAAGTTTCAGCGCACTCTGAAGAGACTCGGGGCTTGTCCGGTAGCGGTCAACTAAAACTTTGTTGCGATTTTCAATATATTCGACAATTTCCTTACTTTTCGGATCGTCGGGATGGACCATCGCAATCTTGATCATCGGCGATTCAAACTGACCCTTCGGACTCTCTTGGCCAAAAACGACGATTTGATAGCGTTTAGCCACTGGTAGGGGGATCTTTTGTAAAAGCTCCGCCGTTATTGGTTGATCTTTCAAGTCAACCACCTTCTCCCGCGGTTCAACCTCTTTTATTAAATCCAGCTTATTAAGCGATCTGACTTCGGCTGGACCCTTGGTTGGGGATAGAATCTGTTGGTTAGTGGTCGGGTAGTACGTTGGGATGTTTGGCTTTAAAGGGTTCTCACCTTGGTGGCGTAATTTGGTCAAGACTGCTTCGATATCGGACCGAGGAACGATCGCCAGATTTACTTTTAGCCCCTTCTGACGGTGGAGACTGGTTAATATTGACGGGGCATTTCGCTGCAATTTTGAAGGGTCGCCAACCGCCAAAAAAAGATTTGTACCTTCAAGTTTATAGGGCACAACTGAGTATTTTAGAGCGATCTCGACCGGCAATAGATTAAGCACTGATGGTAAAATCGGCAGGTTTATCAAACGGATAAATGGCAGGGTATAAAAATCGGCGTACTGCTCGGCAAGACTTACTGACTCAATTAAACGATGAGAAAGCAGATATTCGTCTATCTCACTAAAATCTCGGCCTTCCAAAACAGATTCAAAACCCTCCTTTAGGTGGTGACGACGGATTAGAAATTCAACAAATGATCGGGCGGGGTTTTTAAACTGTGGTAGAACTGTTAATGCCATGCATTAAGAGCCTGCTCTAATAGTTCTCAAAGACATTGCTCCGACCAAGGTTACCCGGGTTGACCGTCACTGGCACGCCGTCAGGGGTATGAAGGGATTTAATGGCGTTATTCAACTCGTTACTACTACTAAATAGATCCCGAGGAATTTCCGGCAGAGGTTTCGAGGACTCGCCAACTTGCTTGGCGTTCGGCAAGCTAGTTAACAACATAAATACAAAGCTCAAGACTGCAATCAACAACAAAGCAATACCGATATATGTTTCGAGACGATTTGTACTTTGACTACGCATTACTGTGCTCCTCCTTGATAAACTAAACCGAGACTGATCGAGACGCTTAAGTTGCCGCTCCCATCAGTCGTAATGGATTGAGTCTTGATCGAAGACGTGCGGACGTTTGAGTAGAGGGCGTCCAGAAATTTTGAGACCGTCACGATATTACCACCAAAACTCAGCGATACCGGCACCTCTGAATCAGATGGTGTACCGACCGTTGAACTAGACAAGATTACGCCCGAACTGTTGGCGATAGACTCGATCATCACTAATGTTTCGGGAATCTGGCTAGATTTTGGCAGAGCCAGGTACATTGATTTTAAACTCTCGATGATTGTCTCGCCTCGACTTTTGATTTCGTTAATATCCTTAAGACGCTGAGTATATGAAGTAACTTCTTCATTAAGCACCCTGACCTTGAGGGCTTGGTCAGCAAAATTACCAATTTGGCGGTTAAGCACCCCAAACCAGCCGATAACCGCCACCCCAAGAAGAATTAGTCCTAGTCGTTTTTGTTTTTCCATTTTACTTTAGAGCTCCAAGGTTAATCGAGCCGGAAATCGAGAATGTCACCACCCGTTTATCTCCCGAATCCGAAAAACCATTGCTATTAAGAGATATGGATGTAAACGGAGAGGGGATCGCCGGCGTACCTTCTTGCCAAGCAACTAGTAATTGAGCTAAATCAGACATTGATGAAGTGTTACCTTCAGCTCGGAAAGTACCGGTCTCGGCGATCGAAGTGCTGACTAGTTTGACATTTTTGGGGGTGACTCCGTTAAGTAAGACGTAGAATCTACTCCATTTAATCTTGCTGTTTAAGACATTTTTCAGTTGGTCACCACCGGAGAGCACTTCACTGACTTGAGTGTTAAGGGTGGCATTTTCTGGCAATTGGAGGGCGCTACTAGCTTCCTGGAATTGACTCGTCAAAGCCCTGACCCGACTCTTCTGGTATAGGTTTAGGCCGAAAACTAAAATAATCTCCACGACAACAACGATAAATACTAGTAATCCAAATGTATCAAGAACCGATTTTATGCCCTCAACTTGAGCGATGTTCTCTTTGGATTGATTACCACTATGTCGTCGGTCTTGTGTGTCCAAATCCCCTCCTTACTGCCAATTCTCTATTTCACGACTTACGCACTGCAAGGAGTAAGCCGTGGAAACACGACCCACAATTAAACCTATTGGGTTTAAATTAGTGCGTAAGTCATGTATTTATAACTCTACTTGGCAAAAGTCCGGACTGTCAATGGGCAAATCAAGTCTAAAGTCTGAAGTCTGAAATGTCGCTATCGCTCGCTTTTCACTCCGTTCAAAGTAACTTCCAAGTTTTAAGTAATCAAAGTAATGAAAAATTGGGACTTGCTACTTAAGACTTAAGTTTAGACTTTAGCCTTGTAACTTCAGACTTGTCTAGGGGGTTGACGTGATTGTAATGGTGGGTCTAGGATGGAATTAAAGTAGAGTGAGTATCGAAATAATATAATAGATGTAATAGAAAAAGTAGGGGGGAAATGCAAATATCAACAGTAACGAAAGTAGTCGTCGGCTTTGCCTTTGGGGCAATAGTCGGCGGCGGGGCGATGTCGTCCATAGCCACTATTAATAGTAATACAGCTAATCAGCAACTGGCTGATCTGACTAGATCGACTAAGGTCGCCGAAACAACGACAATGCCGACCTGTACGCCACCGACAGACGGCAGTCCGAATTACTGTCCGACAGCGGAACAACAGCAACAGTACCAGCAAACTGCACCAACGACAACTTATCCCGCTCCGACCACCACTCAACCGGCGCCAACGACTACTACCCAACCAAGCACCACCAACCAGTACCCAACCACCCAAACACCGACGACCGGCACTCAATATCCAGCACCAACAACCGGTAGTCAGACCCCAACTAATCAATATCAGCCGCCAGCCGGTTCGACCGATCAATCTGGTCAATATCCCAGTAACACCCAACCGCCACCAAACGGACAGTATCCAACTCAAAACCAACCCCAAGGAAGTCAACCCGGTCAGCCGGGACAACCAGGTCAGCCCGGTCCGTATGGACAACCACCACAGAACCAACCATATAACGCCGCCTCAACCAATATCGGTCCACCACCAGAATTGAGTTTTCAGCAACCAGCTGGATTGACTGATCCAAAAGGATGTTTCGAAATAGTGGGTGGTCCGGCTTTGGCCGCCGCTGTCCAAAGTGGTCGGATGACACCGGCTCAAATGTCTTCAGCGGCTAGTTGCTTCAGCGCTAACTTTAACGGTCCCCCAACTCAAGGTGGTCAGCCGGGTCAAGGTGGAGGACCCGGACAAGGTGGACAGCCATTTGGTCAGATGGCAATATTCCCCGATGGCTTTATTAAAACCATATCGGCGGTGAAGCCGCCATCGAACGACTGTGTCGCTCGTGTTGCTGGTGAGGCCGTGGCCGAAAAAATGTTCGGTCAAGGAACTCCACCCGACCCCTCAACGATGGAAAAAATCAATAATGCTGGTTGTTTTGGACCGCCACGAGGTGGTGAAAATGGTCAATCGGGACCAAATGGCCAACCGGGTGCACCGGGCAGACAGTTTGCTGGTCCACCGCTAGAAGTCGTGGATTGTCTCAATAAAATCCCCGGCAATGGTGATATCCAATCTGGTAGACGTGTACCCACTCCGTTTGAATTCGGACAAGGTAAATCCTGTTACGCCAAAGCTGGAGCGACACCGTTCTTTGTTCCACCTGGACAGGTGCCAGAAAATTCACCTCTGTCGCTTTGCGCCAAGGCCGTTATTGGGGTAGCTGATATTTCAAAAATCACCCCCAATTCCTTAACCAGAGATCAGAAACAACGAATGCGGGCTTGCTACGCACCGAATGGCGATCAAGCGATGGCTAATACTCAACCCAGTCTACCCCAAGAAGCAGCCGAATGTGTCAAGAAAATAATGGGAGAAGTCGCCTTTTCACAGGTTAGTACCGGCAAACTTGAACCAACTGCCGAGCAACGCAAAGCTGTTGGTGCCGCCTGCTTCCAAAAGAAATCTCTCTCTAAAATTGGCGAACTTTCAGAAGCCGCCGTTCCACTCACTCAAACTCAAGTCCTAACAGTCGCTGAAGTCGATGCCGCGGTGGTATCAGTGCCAACGATCGTTCCACCGACAACTGAAGAAGTTAGTCAAGACCCTGACAGCGCTTCGTTCGAGCTAGCTGGAAATTTGGGCGAAGATGTCGAGTCAGTTGATATTTACTACAACTCTGACGCTACTATTGTGACAGCTGACGCCAAAAGTACTGATGATGGTAGGACTTGGGGTACAAAAGTCGCCTACAGCAGCTTGTCGCAAGACGAAAAACACACCGCCTATGCTGTTATTACCAAAGCTGACGGTACGGTTGTACGAAGCCCGATGGTCGCCTTTGCCGCCGAAGCAGTCGCCGATAACGGCACTTCCGAAGGGGGAATCAGCCGAACGATGTGGATTGTCTACGGCGTCATTGGCGCCCTGGTTCTCGCCGGTATTGCCTTTGTTATCGTCCGTCGTCGTCGTAAACTCACCGTCTAATTCCAGAAATAATTGATCTGCAAAAACCCACCATCCGGTGGGTTTTTGCCTTGGCAGGAGCTGTGGGAATCGGACCCACGACAACAGTTTTGGAGACTGCTATTTTGCCACTAAACTAAGCTCCTAGATCAGCTACCAGCTACTACGAGACGGAGTCGAGTAGCGAGCGTCAGCGACATCAGCTAAATTTTACCAAAAAACGGGCTACCTGTCAGAAACCGGGAGCTGACAGCTGTAAAGCCAGTAGCTAGAAGCTGGCGTAGCCAGAAGCCGATTGCCGTTTTGCTGACTGCTAGTAGCCGACGAAGTTATTACTTTCCCTCTTTATGGAGGGTCTGTTTACGACAGCGGTTACAGAATTTCTTTAGTTCCAGCCGAGTGGTGGTGTTGGTTTTGTTTTTTTCGGAGTAGTAATTGCGCTCCTTACACTCGGTACATTCGAGGGTAATCGGCACTCTTGCTGTTTTCTTTGCCATTAGTTTCTATATTTTATCTTTTCAGACAGGAAATGTCTATGCGGCAGTGTGTCGGAGGTATTTTAGCTTGGCCTTTGCGGTAGCAAAGTAAAATCCCGAGACGCAAGCAGGACTTTTCGCTGGAAAAAGTCACTGCGTCTGACGCAAAGACATTTCCTGCCGTTATCTCTTCGAGCCGCCTCCGAGGATAGTCATTGCATTCGTATCCCCAAAGTCGTCTTGTCGAGCCGCCTTCGGGGATTGAACCCGAGACCCCGATCTTACCATGATCGTGCTCTACCACTGAGCTAAGGCGGCAAATTTAATTACTAATTTCGTAATTTAGTAATTCTTTAATTCAAAGCGCCTCTGCGCTTTGGTCGTGCTGGGAGTAGGATTCGAACCTACGTAGCCCGAAGGCGCTTGGTTTACAGCCAAGTGTAATTGTCCACTCTACCACCCCAGCAAGAAGAAAGGTGCGGAGCCGCCTGTCGGATTCGAACCGACGACCTGATGCTTACAAAGCAACTGCTCTTCCACTGAGCTAAGGCGGCAGACTATGCTCCCAATTTTGATTTAATTTGAACTATCCAAGCAAGGATTGTAGTTAGAAGCTTTTTGTCTGCGTAACTAATTGATAGTGTACCATATTCAGACCGACGCTTATAAGTACCGACCCGACCCTCATGAACAAACGACCGATAGAACCTAGTTTGATGAATCTCGGTCACTTTCGACCAAAAATTTATTAGATCTTCTTCGTTGTGATCTGGATAAAGGTGAATAAGGGCTTTTAAGCGACTCTCGGAAATTCCACAAATCTTACGCAAGAATTTTAGGAAAATAACAATCATTTCCGGATTACTATTCACAAAGTTAACCGTACCTCTTCCTTTAGTACCTTCACCCCAATAAAGCATAGTTCCAGCAATGAGAAGCTCTTTATCCGAAGCTGTTAAGTTACTTTTTAAGTGAAATGGTTCTTTTCCAAACTTAGTCGTATTGAGACTGAAAATGGCTTCACTCAAACTCCGCCGAGCAACCCCATGTTTAATTAAGTGGTGTCTTACTCCAGAACTAGAAACTTTTAATTCCTCTGCGATCTGTTGCATAGATAGCTTCTGAATCGTATATAGATTGATAACTATTTGAGCGTCAATTTTGTGTTCAATTGTATCCATCATTTAAGTGTAACAGAACAGCATTTATTGTAACAGCTACTACTTTCTTTCTAGCAGATGGTCCAGTAGTTGACGGTATTTTTTTGTCACCGGATCAAGCGTAATGGCTTCACGGGCCGAAACAGTTGCCTTCTGCCGATCATCATTTCCTAAATATGCCAAAGCTAGATTATAGTGGCGGCTGGGATTATATTTATCGAGTTTGACCGCTACTTTGAGCGATTCAATCGCATCGTTGTAATTCTTTTGGTGCAGATAAATTACCCCCAATCTGGCGTAAACTCGAACTTCGGATGGATTGCGAGTCGCTGCCTTAAGGAAGAATTCCTCGGCCTCGGCGTAATTTCCTTGCCGGAACATCTCGTCCCCCTCTTCAAATAAGCCCGCTAGCTCCCCTGTTTCGTTCGGAGATTCTTCGTGCCAAAATTGATGTTCATTAATAGACCCCATTTTAAGATTCGCCCGATCGGCAGATATCAGGGGAATATTGCCCTTTATTTTTTTCACCTGTCGCAAAGTGCTACCACCGATTGTCGAGACGGTCTTGATGACCCAACGATATAATTTAGGGGTATTTTCAATTATTTTTTTTCCTACCACCGGTATGGCGACCGATCGTCTGACCAGCAACACTAAAAATAGCGCTAGGGCAATAAAGAATATTATTTGAGCATTCATCTACTTCGGTATATCGTTAGTCGCCACCCCAATGCAATAGTAACCAGTCAATAGTCAATTTTTGGTTGGCGTTAGAGTTCAGTTTTCTAATTACCCGATCGAGTAGTTGGACTCGGTTAGCTAGCTGGTAACTTGGAGCCGTTAAAAGTTGTTCTCGTTGATAATTAATCTCGTCAGTTAAGACAGCTACCAGTGATTCTCGGGTCATGTCGGTTAATTTACCGAACATATCAGCCAGCGGAATTTGGAAATGTGACTGGCCGATTTTAAATTTTGGGTTCTGACTATTTAGAAAATGCAGACGCGACATGACGGTGGGGAGGAGTTTTTGAGGCTGCTCGGTCTGCAAAATAATTACCACCGATGTTGGTGGTTCTTCAAGTAATTTAAGTAAGGTATTCTGGACAACCTCCGTTAATCGGTCGGCGTTTTCAATTAATAAGAGGCGTTTCGCCCCAAAAGCCCCGAGTTGGGCTTGAGCAACTAGAAGTCTTGCCGCCTCGACGTCTGTTTTAGTAGCATCAAATACGTTGATATCTACGGGATCAAATGTGGTGACGATTGTCATAATTTCCTGATTATCCCCCGAGTAGAGATAAGATTTTCCCGGCAGTAGCTGGGTGTTTAGCATGGAAGACACCATCGTTTTGGCATCTTAACTGGAAAAACTGCCTCTTTCTAGTGGAAATATACTGTCGAGATGGTTATTGAATACCCAGAGCAGTCCTGATATGATTGGATAAATGGCAATAACCTTCGAAGACAAAACTCTCAAATGCAAAGATTGCGGCAATGATTTCACCTGGACTGCCGGTGAACAGGATTTTTTCTCTAAAAAAGGCTTTACTAACAAACCGGCTAGATGCAAAGACTGCCGTCAAAAAAACCGTACTAAAGTTGAAGCGGAATACTTCAAAGTTATTTGTAATAGCTGTCAACAGGTCGGTGAGGTGATCTTTAAGCCCTCTAATCCAGATTCACCGATCTATTGCAAAAAGTGTTTCGAAGAAAAGTTCCTCGCGCCGGCAGCGTAATTAATAAGGCTAAAGTTTCAAGTCTGAAGTCTTAACTAAGTCTTAAGTTAAGATTCTTAATTACACGCATTTCGCACTAAATATATTAACGGGGTAATAGGAGATGCGTGTTTTCACGAATTTCTCTCTCGACAACTCCCGTATAATTTTAATGAGGGTTGTTCTACCTTAAGAAGAATAGATATGAAAGTAAGTGCGAAATGCGTGAATTATTTGAAAATTAGTTCAGACCTTAGCCTTCAGACTTAGAGATTTTATATTCAGTGTTCTTCGGCACCGACTACAAATGAGTAGGCCATCAAGTTTTTGGAGGTTAGGGAGAACGAGTTTTTTAGTTTTATGCAAAGACTTCGGTCGGTTAAACCCGACTTGTGGCGATTTTAAACATATTTGGCAGTAGAGTTGTGTTCGATTCATTAATGACAACTAGTTATTTAGTAATTGTGTTATTTAGTAATTTTTCTAAATTATATCTTGATTCCTAACTGATTAATCATATACTAAACAAGACGATGTCTCAATACTCTCTATTCCTCGGATTCCTATTGATCGTAATTATTTTGTTCAGCCTGTCGATCCACGAATTTGCTCACGCTTTTATCGCTAATATGTTTGGTGATCCCACCGCCAAGAATGAAGGACGGATGAGCCTGAATCCGATGCGTCACTGGGACACGGTCGGGACAACCCTGTTGGTTGGATTACTGGCCTTGCGGGCGATTGGATTGACGGGTTTACCGGCCTTCGGTTGGGGCAAACCAGTCCCTGTTAACGAAGGAAATTTTGACAATCCCCGTCTCCACGGTATTCAAACTGCCCTCGCCGGTCCGATGAGCAACTTTTTATTAGCCGTGCTCATAGCGCTAATCGTGAGGTTAGTTAATTTGCCAGACCTAGTTGGTCAGGCCTTAGTTTTAGCCGTTTATATCAATCTATTCTTGATGTTCTTTAACCTTCTGCCCATTCCCCCACTCGATGGCTCGCGAGTCTTGCGTTTGTTTATGAGCGAACAGGCCTATTTCAATTTAGCCAGCAATCCACTTTTTTTGATCGGCGGCATATTTGTGGTTTTCTACTTATTAGTCGACCCATTGGTTCAGGCCACGTCTTTTCTAACAACTTTGTTAGTGGGCGGGTAATGAGAAAGAAACTCCCTGCTTTCGAATCGTTGAGGCGGGTTTTGCCCTGTTGTATACTTACAACGGCAAAAACCCGGAAATGCGCATGATACTTTAGTCAGGCCATGGCGCAGTTGGTAGCGCGCCGGGCTGGGGGTCCGGAGGTCGTGAGTTCAAGTCTCACTGGCCTGACCAAAGTATGATGAGATCGCTAGTTCCCTCCTCCGCTCTCCGAGCTATGGCAGGGCGAGCGAGTCCAGTCACCCCGACCAGCCTTCGCCAAGGCTACGGCCGGCAGGCTAACAAGATATTCTCGCAAATCGAATAACCATAATAATTATTAAAGAGCCCTTCCGAAGCTTTAGTAGACCTCTTTCACAACTAAACCAGTAATATCTTTTAAAATTAACCAAAGATCGCCTTTTTGTTTTTGAGCCTGAAACAGCAGCTGTTGAAGAAATTGGCAATCAGGTCACCATATCACAATATTGTGATATGGTGACTGCTAGTTTCAGCTGATCGGTTAAATCCGGCTA
>Ga0209542_10008992_pt1 | contig 18464 bp, 22 predicted proteins | sample RifCSPhighO2_01_FD_184028 | JGI IMG/M metagenome (GOLD analysis project Ga0209542, IMG submission 184028) | Soil microbial communities from Rifle, Colorado - Rifle CSP2_plank highO2_0.1 (SPAdes) (version 2) | ecosystem: Environmental > Terrestrial > Deep subsurface > Rock core/Sediment ...
TCGAACGATTTAACTGGACAATCCAGGATGAGTTTCTTAACTACCATATCGGTGAAGCAGGAGTAAACTCCAGTCATTTTAATCAGCTTCTTTCCGACTGGTTGGTGTTCTACAATACCAAGAGACCGCACCAGGGCCTCAACTACAAAACGCCATCTCAATACCTAACCGTATTGATGGAAAGATTACCAAGTAGCTGTCTCAAATGTCCGTGACCAGGACAGGGCATTGATGACTAAAGGGGACTGCTGTACAATCCCAAACGAAGCACATTGATTTAATCTTGACAAACACGTCAGGGAAACAATTCAAGGAGACGACCAAATGGCCAGAATTTGTGGTAAATGCAAAGGTTCTGGTTGGTGGGGATCCAGATTTGACCTTGGACCAGGAAAAAACCGCGGCGGCCCTTGTCGCATGTGCAACGGTACCGGCTATGACAATCGTTGGGCGGAAAAATACTGCCTAAACTGCAGCAACACCATCGAATACCGACTCGATCGGAGCAATGTTCCCAACTACTGTCAAAACTGCCGCCGGGATCAATACAAAACTTGCGCCAACCCGCATTGCGGCGGTACGGTTCACTACAAAATTTTCTGGGATAAGATTCCGGATTACTGCCAACAATGCAAAGGCTGGTTCGAAAAACAGTGCCTCACCAGCGGTTGCACCGAAAAGGTTCGCATCCACTGCGAGTGGACTCACCAACCAGGCTATTGCCAAACGTGTAAGAAGTTGGGTGGAAGAAATCGAGATCCTTGGATGGATCCACGAAACAGGATCGAAAGATGGACCGACGTTGAAGGAAGGGTTCACGAAAAGATTGTTCAGGGACCCGATACGAATGCCCACAGAGGATATGACCCTAACAAACAACGCGAATTCGAAGCTGGCAAGGACTACGAACGTCGAAAAAGATGAGATTCAAACAACGAGACCTCCTCTTGCCGGGAGGTCTCAATCTTTATAAAATATATCTAATATGGTAATTAACGCTTTTGATTCAAAAAACAAAATGAATTGTTCGCTAACGAACTCCAAGTTTGTGTTTGTCATCTCAACACTATGGCAATCAATAACTGACAGTCTATATTTGATCAAGAAAAAAGAAATCACATCCGCAGTCGAAATACTTTCAAACACATTTCAACAATTTTTTCCGAAAGAACCGCCAGGTCTAAATCATTTAAGAGAATCAAACATTTTTTATGGAGAATTTAAAGACCAATTCTCGGCAATTTATTTCGATTTACTCGGACTATGGAAAGACCTCCAAGAAGAAAGAATTGCCGATATTAGTGGGGAAAACATCAAAATCAACCCGGTCGGACTAGAAAAAATACTCTTGGATTCCCGAGAAAAACTCGAGACGGTTCTAAAAAAGATTTTTCCTAAGGCGTGGGGGAAGGGCTCGGCGTCGGAGTCGGCGTTGGCGTCGGAGTCGGGGTAACAAAATCCTGATTGCTGGCAAACTCGGTTGTTTGTTCGGCCGTATTGCCGTCAGCATTTCTCGCAACGATGCGGACGGTGTGGTTCCCGGCCGACAGGGTGAACCACTTGCGGTAGGGGAGCGAGGTGAATGTCTGCTCCAGATTGCCATCCAAATACAACTCGGCCCAGTCAACGCTCTTATCGCTAAAAACATCAAATCTAATTTCAATTGTCTCACCATCGGTCCGGCTCTTTGAGGTTGGATTGGTGATATTAACCGTTATCGAATTGCCGCTTTCACAGTACTCGGTCGGTAACTTGACCCGCGGATCGGCCGACTGCGTCGCTATCCAACCGTCGATCGCTTTTTGCCACAGATCGCGGTCGGTTAAGGGATCTTTTTCCATGAGCAGAATTACCTCGCGCCAATCGAAATTCTCCTGGGCCACCTGGACCGCGTTCGCCAGCTTATCGTTTTGACCCTTGCAGACCCGGATCCTCTTATGGACCGGATCATCACCCGAAGGCACGGTGCCGTCAATGAACCACTCTTTGTAGCTCTCAAAGCCATCATGGGCCGGGTAGCCGCTGATTTTGTCAACCTCTATCTCCGCAATACCGCCCGGTCTGTCAAATGGTCGGTCGGGCGTCTTACTCAAAAACTCCAGCATTTCCCGCCGCCAGATCGGCGCCGCTCCGGAAACGCCGCTGGCCACGTTCTTCATTTGCTTGTTGTCGTTATTTCCCACCCAGACCCCCACCACCGCGTCCCGGCTCCAACCAATCGTCCAGTTATCCTTCAGGTCGTTGGTCGTCCCGGTTTTGACCGCTACCGCCCGACTGCCCAAGTTTAAATACGAGTTGACCCCAAAGGTTAGCAGGCGGGCGTTATTATCCGCCAGGATCGAGTTAATCAGGAAGGCCACCTTGTCATCCAGCACCCTTTCCGGGGCCACCGGTTTGTGTTCAAACAGCGTCTTGCCATTCTTGTCTACCACCCTCAAAATGGCTACCGGCGTTACTTTCAGGCCGCCATTAGCAAAAGCGCCATAGGCGGCCGCCAGGTCAAGTAGGCGCACCTCACCGCCGCCCAGAGCCAGCGACAGGCCCAGACGAGCGAGCGTTTCCTTGGTCGGCTCCAAGGTGCCCAGTCCCAGGCGGTAGCCGGTGGTCAAAACATCGCGTACTCCGATTAAAGCCAGTAATTTCACCGCCGGCACGTTGAGCGAGCTGCCCAGGGCCTCCCGCAGTTTCACCGGCCCTCTTTCTTTCCCGTCATAATCCCTGGGCATATAGGGCGTGTTTTCATCCTTGCCCGGGAACTCAGTCACCACATCGGCCAGCATCGTCGCCGGGGTGAAGCCCTCGGCAAAAGCGGTGGCGTAAACCACCGGCTTGATCGAGGAACCGGGCTGGCGGGGTCGGGTGGTGACGTTGACTTGACCATCAATGTCGGTATCAAAGTAGCCCCGCGATCCCACCATTGACAAAATCTCACCATTTTTCGGATCAACAATGATGCTCGCCCCATTGCTGATAAGAAGCGTCTTCTCCACCTTGGCAATTTCCTCGGCCACAATCTTTTCCGCCGCCTCCTGAAGCGGTAGATCCAGGGTCGTCGTCACTTTCAAACCACCCTCTTCCAATATTCCCGGGCCCAACATCTCGGTTAGCTTTTCCTTGACATACATCACAAAATGGCCCGCTTTAAGACTGGTGCTGTTCGCTTTAAACTCCACCGTCTCCAAAGCATCGACCACCTGCTTCTCCGTCGAAGCATCGATATAGCCGTCCTCGCGCATCCGTCTGGCCACTTCCCGTGCCCGGGTCACATACGCCCTCGAGTCCTTGCCGCTGAAAGGCGAGTAACGACTGGGGGATTGAGGAATACCGGCCAAGATGACGCTTTCGACCAGATTTAACTCGCCGGCTTCTTTGCCAAAATACATTTCCGCCGCCGCTGAAACACCCCGGGCCGTCCCGCCGTAGGGGGCCTCGTTCAAATACATCTGCAGGATTTCATCCTTGGTAAATCTTCTCTCAATCCGCAGGGCCAGGATAAACTCGCGCATCTTCCGGGTTAGCGTCCGCTCATTCGTCAACAGGATCATCTTGACCAGCTGCTGGGTCAGCGTCGAGCCGCCAATCAGTCGCTGGCTAAGAACGACGTTTTTCAAAATCCGCACCGAGGCCAGGGGATCAAAACCGCTGTGCTTATAAAAATCCTTATCCTCGATCGCGATCGTCGCATTCTTCAAATAATCGGGTATCTCGGCCAGGGGCGTAAACTTCCGGTTTTGATCTTCATACAGGTCATAGAGCACTTCTTTCCCGGTCCTATCGGAAATAATACTGCTAAAGCCGGTCCGCCTGACAATCTTGTTTGGGTCCGGCAGATCGCGCGAAAACCAAACCACCAGACCGACAAAAAAAAGCGTTCCCAAAATGACCGCCAAAAAAATGACCTTGCCCCAATTGGGCTTTTTCATAAAAGCCGGCCACGATGGCAAACGAAAACGACGCCGCCGATAACTACCCAATGCCATAGCCTCTATCTTAAACGGCTATTTTGATATAATCCAGTAGCTATGCTTTTTTCCAAAAGAAAGAGAAGACTCTTCACCATCCTGATCGTCATCGGCTCGCTGATTTTGGTCATTTCCTCACTGGCGCCTCTTTTCTATGGCTTCTAACCAAGCCCTCTCAGTAAACGCCCTTATCACGGCTCTCCCCGGCATCGGCCCGACTTTCACGACCAAACTTTCCCACCTCAAACTCGCTTCGATTCGCGACCTGCTCCACCACTACCCCTCCCGCTTCCTCGATTACCGAAAACAGACCACCATCAGACAGATCCGACCCAAAACCGACGTCAGTTTCCTGGCCGCCTTAGGCGAAGCCAAACGGTTTAATACCAAAAGCGGCAAATCGGTCACCACCGTCAGCGCCCAGGACCAGACCGGAAAAATAAACCTGACTTGGTTTAACAATCCCTACATCGGCCGCCTCATCAAACCGGGGGAAAAGTATCTGGTCGCCGGCAAAGCCGCCTTCTTCTTTGACAAAATTACTCTCATTGCCCCCACCATTGAACCGGCCAACGACCAAAGTCTCCACACTCACGGACTGGTGCCCATTTACCCACTGACCGCCGGAGTCAGCAGTCGTTTCTTACGCCAGAAAATAAAGCTCGCCCTCGATAAAACAGCCATAACCGACACTTTAAATAATCAAATTCTAAATAAACTTGGCCTCCTTGGTTATCGTGACAGTCTGCACTCCATCCACTTCCCCAAGGAAACCGCCGCTCACCTGGCCGCCGACAAACGCCTGGCCTTTAATCACCACCTCCTGCTTAATATCACTAACCTGGCCGAAATCAGAAAACTGCCGCCCTCGCCCAGTCTGATAGTTGATCGAGTCTTACACCGACATCTGATTGAGTCCCTGCCTTTTAAATTAACCACCGGTCAAGTCAAAGCGATTGAAAGTTCTTATCAGGATCTAACCCGATCTTCTTTTACCCATCGGCTGATCCAAGGTGAAACCGGCTCGGGCAAAACCGTGATCGTCTTCTTTCTGGCCGCCCAAGCCCTCGCCGCCGGGCAGTCGTTTTGTCTTCTCGCTCCCACCGAAATCCTGGCCGCCCAACATTACCAAACTTTTTTAATGTTCGGTCTGCCAAAAAAACAGGTTATCCTGGTCAGCGCCAAGAGGCCGCTAAGGCAGATCCCGCCACAACCAACCATCTTCATCGGCACCCACGCCCTCCTGACCCAACTACCACTAAGCCTGCCTTTCCCCCTGGCCGCCTTGGCCATCGACGAACAGCACAAATTTGGGGTCCAACAGCGCGCCGAATTATTAACCCGAAAACCGACACCCCATCTAATCAACCTGACCGCCACGCCAATTCCCCGTACCCTCGCCCTTGGTCTTTTTGGCGAGGTCGCCATCAGCAGTCTCTCCGCTAAACCCAAAAACAGACTGCCGATCAAAACTTGGGTCCTGGACCCCGAGCGCTTTAAAAAAAGCACCGCCTGGCTCAAGCAACAGGTCGAGCGGGGGAGCAAGGTCTTTGCCGTCGCTCCTACCATCCACGGGGTCGCTGAAAAAGAGGGGGCGGAAAAAATTTTTAAACGCTATCAAACCGTTTGCAGCTCCTTTACCGAAGTTTTTCTAATTCACGGCCAAATGAAGTCTGAAGCGATCGCCCTGACATTAGCGGCGTTTAAAAAGACCACCGGGGGCATTCTCGTCGCCACCACCATCATCGAAGTTGGCGTCGATATTCCCCAGGCCGACGTCATCATTATCCACGGCGCCGACAATTTCGGCCTGGCCACCCTCCATCAATTGCGTGGCCGTGTCGGCCGGCGGGAACGCCAGGGCTATTGCTTACTCGTCAGCGGCAGTAATGAGGAAGAAGCCAACACCCGCCTGGCGCTGATGGAAAAGTACCACTCCGGCCTTACCTTAGCCAGGCTCGACCTCCGCCTTCGCGGCGCCGGCGAACTCTTCGGGGACAAACAGCACGGCTGGCTGCCGGTCCGCCTCAAGAATTTCTGGAATAAAGTCCTTTTCAAACAGGCCAAGGAAATCGCTCTCGCCTTACTCGAGAAAAACGAGGCTTCCGCCCAACGCCTTGCCAGAAATCTCGCTTCTTGGTAAAATACGGTCAGTTATGGCCGCTACACCAAAACGAAAACTATCAACCAGGAGACAAGGCAAGCGTCGTTCCCAGATCAAGGTTGCCGCCAAAAAATCCGTCGTCTGCAAGAACTGCGGTAAATTGAAATTGGCTCATTTCGCCTGTCCTGCCTGTCACCACTAAGCACCTTAGCTCTTCGAGTGAAAACCGCTGCCGACCCCCGCCATCTCAACCGCATCAAGGCTGTCAAGCAGCTCTTCGCCTATACTTTCTTACCCCAGGAACTCGATAACGAACTGGCCGCCCAAACCCTAAGCCACCTCACCACCATCGACGAAATCGTCGTCAAGTGCGCCCCGGAGTGGCCCCTGTCCCAAATCAACCGCGTCGACCTCTCGGTTCTGCGCGTTGCCATCAACGAACTGCTGAACAAATCGGAGGTCCCCACCAAAGTCGTCATTGACGAAGCGGTCGAAATCGCCAAGCGCTATGGCGGTCAGACGAGCGGCAGTTTTGTCAACGGCGCTCTGGCTACCGCTCTCAAGTTCACCCGCGGAGAAATAAAAGTAGAAATTAAAACCTAAAACCGAAAATGAATCCCCCTGATTTAGCCCCTTTGCAAAAAAGTCTTGGCTATGACTTCCAGGATCCGACCTTGCTGGCAACGGCCCTGACCCACCGCTCCAGTCTCAATGAACAGGGAGTCAAGGAAAGCAACGAACGGCTCGAGTTTTTGGGCGACGCTGTTCTGGAAATGATCATCACCAACTACCTCTATCAGGTCAGACCAAACGAGTCCGAGGGTTTTCTGACCGCCGCCCGCAGTGCCGTTGTTCGCACCGAGAGCCTGGCCGAAATCGCCAGATCCATCAACCTGGGGTCATACCTGCGGATGAGCAAGGGAGAGGCCATGGGCGGGGGCCGGGAAAATCCTTCCCTTCTGGAAAACACGGTCGAAGCCCTGATTGGCGCCATTTTTAAGGATGGGGGACTAGAACGGGCCTCTGATTTCATTACCCGCTTCATTGTTCCTCAAGCCCAAAGGGTTCTCAGCAAAAATGAGCTCAAAGACGCCAAGTCGCTCTACCAGGAAAAAATCCAAAGCCTGGGTCTGCTTTCGCCAGCCTATAAAGTCATGAGCCAGGAAGGTCCGGATCACAACAAGATCTTTGAGGTGGCCGTCTTCGTCGACAACCAGGAAACGGGGCGGGGCCACGGCAAGAGCAAGCAGGAGGCTGAACAGCAGGCCGCCCAAATGGCCCTCGGGGTTACCAATAAACCGTAAATGTTATAATACGCCCATGCTCAAGATCAAACTCACCCCCACCGGCAAAAGGAACCACCGCCAGTACCGGATTGTCGTCGCCAATGACCGCGAAAAATTGACCGGCAACATTATCGAGCACCTGGGCCACTTCGACCCCCACGCCGCCACTGATCAGGTCAAACTGAACCGCGACCTTTACCAATCATGGCTCGCCAAGGGCGCCCTACCCACGTCTACCGTCAAAGCGCTGGTAGCCAAATCGCAGATGGTGAGCCCATCGAACCACTAACATGAAACAGCTCCTCGAATACATCATCCCCAACATCGTCAATCACCCCGAAGACGTCGTCATCACCGAGGAATCAGCCGCCGGTGTCGAAAATTTAAGCATCAAGGTCAACCCCGAAGACATGGGCCGCGTCATCGGCAAAGCGGGCAAGGTCATCAAGGCCATTCGCCAAATCGGCCGGATCATCGCCATCAAGCGGGGCCTGCGCGTCAACATCGACGTCGTCGATGAAAAAAACCGAAACGTCTCCGCAGAAACTGCGCCCCCCGAATTCGACTCAACCCCAACCGAGTAGCTAGAGTCCAAACAGATTGTCTTTTCCAAAGGTTGTCGTTACGCCCTCCGAAGGCGTCACCGTCCCCAAACGTTTAAAGGCGGTCAGTGCCGTAATCGTGGAAAATTCGTCGGGGGTCAAAAAATTAGTCAGCAAAAATCCGGCTGGTGGCGGCGGTAATGGCTTGTGATAATAGGTCAAGGTCAAATTCAACCTCGAGTCACCCCCACCGCTGGTAAAGATCTTGACCTATTCAGACAGCGCCAGTTCCGAAACCGAGGCTACCGGTAAATAGCTGTCGAGATTATCGACAAAACCGATCAGGTTAACCGGGGCACCGGAGATTTCCAATCTCACCTGATGGCTGATCAAGTTACCTTTGGTCACCTCTTCTTTGCCCACCTCGCCTCCACCCAAGCTATAGCTGACAATATTCACCCTGTTTTCCAGGGCCAACTGGCGCAGAGCCAGCAGGATATAACCGGGATCAAACCGGGTCGGAATCGCCAGAGAGACGCTCTCCTTGGTGTTAATCGAGACATCGTCCCGAAAATCATCCAACACCGCCAAGGCCCGATTCAAGCTGTTGACATTTTTTTCCAAATCGGCGACCTTTTTTTGGGCTGCCGCCAAGTCCGTAAAGCGCGGCAGAACAAAAATGAAAAACATCGCCAGCAAAAAAATCGCCGTCAGCCCGGAAAGCACCGACTGTTTAATCAACTCGGCGTCAAGACCCACCGGCAGAACAAATCCGAATAGCTTCTGGGAGGAAAGCTCCGCTTTAACCGCCATGTTTTATTTTAAGTTCTAATGTAACCTGGTACGAGCCGGTCAGACCCCGGGTCAGTGTTTTTTCCGCAATTGCGCTAAACAAGAAATCAGGCAAACTCTTGACATTTTTGACATTGCTGACCAAAAGATCGTAATCATTTAAATTCGACAGCCGCACCCCAGCCACGATCACCCCGGGAGCACCAAAATCCACCGAGGAAAGAATCGCCGCCGGGGGTAAAAGCGCGTAGATGCCGTTCAAAAACTCCTTATAGCCAAATCTCTTGGCCGCCAAATCGTTCACCGCAAAAGCGATTTCCTTCACTGTCGTATACGCGGCCACCTCCTTCACCCTGCCATTGTACGTCTGCTGCAAGTCCCGGGCCGTCTGCCCCAGACTATTCTGCCGAAACCCCAGATAAACAAAATAACTCGTCATATAGAGAATCGCCGCCGTAAACAAACCGATACTGCCGAAAGTCACCAGCAGATTAATCCGCCTAATCAGAGTCACTCGGCGATACTTGAGGGCGTCTTGACGGATAATATTTATTTTCATTTCTTTTTGCCTAGTCCTCTTCGCTGGCTAACCCCACCGCCACCGCGTAAATCGGCCCGAAACCGGTCATGTTTTCGGCCACTTTCAGTCCATCGAAAGCGTTGCCGATCACCACCTCCAAGCCCGTCTGCTCGGCCACTTCAACCACCAACCCCCGAAGATAGGCGCCGCCGCCGGTCAGGATAATCCGGTCGACCTTTCTTTCCGGATAGCTGGCCAGGTAACTATTTAACACCTTTTTAACGTCGCCAATCAGCCCGGAAAGAACCGGTGCCACCGCCGCAAACAGCTTGCCCTCAAACTGCTTTTTGTCCAAACCATAGTTTCTTTTGTACTCCTCGGCCTGATTAACCGGCAGCTTAAAAGTATCGGCGATAATTCGGCTAAAAGCCATCCCCCCCAGGGAAGACAGGTAGTTGGTGTAAATTTGGGTCGTGTCGGCGATAACAAACTTGGTATTGGCAAAGCCCAGATCGGCCACCAAGCTGACGCCCGGGAGTTTCCTGGCCGTGATCAGGCTTCTAGTCAGCGAAACAATCTCGTTTTCAACCCGAACCACTTCCAGCCCCAAAGTATCCGTAAAATTAACATAGGCGTTACTCGTTTTGCTGGGAACCGCTACGACCAGGACCCGCATTTTCTCCCCGCTTAAGGCATTCTTTGGCTTATACAACACCACCCACGATAGTTCCAATTTATCGATCGGGTAGGGAATCACCTGCTCGGCCTCGAAACGGATCGCCGTCGCCAACTCCGGCGAGGACATCACCGGAAAAAGCATCACCCGGGTAAAAACCAGGGACTCCGGTATCGCCACGACACAGCGCCTGGTCTTGATCTTGTTTGCCGCCAGCATATTCTTCACCACCTCAATCAGGGAAGCCTGCTCGACCGGGACCAGATCGACGCCTACCTTACCCACCGGATTGGCGGCGATGGCGCTGACCGTCACCGTCTTGCCCGAAAGCTGTACCAACTTGACTGAACTGCTACCGATGTCTAATCCAAAAAAGGCAGGCATAGTTTCTTACTGGCTCAAACTGTTATTAGTATATAAAACATTATCAAAGACCGCCGGTAGCCGCTCCGAAAAGCGCGTTAACGAAACATTAGTAACAATATTATTCTCCGCCGTCCCGGTCGAGTTAACGGTCACCACCTGACCGTTAGCCAGCGTCCCCCCAACCGGTTCGATGCCCACCGAACTGCGCTGATACAGAACCATCACCCGCAGTTGGTTCGGCGCCGGATCAGCCGCCATATTTATCGGAACCGTCGTTCGGTTCACGAAAGATACGTCCTGAAAAGTGTACGTCCCACTCGTCACCTGGCTAAATTTATTGCTGGCCACCCGGGTCGCGTCGGCGTCACCGCTAAAACGGTCGACGCTATAGTTTCCCGTCGCCTGGTTGGCGTTTAGCAGACTGGCAAAGACCGCGGCCGTATTATTCCAATAGATATTGATCGCCGTCACCCCGACCGCTCCCGAAAGCGAAACGGCCACCAGGTCGCCTTCCTCGACCTCACCGGCCACGAAGCCGGTGCTCCCCAAAGAAGCGTAAGTGGCCTGATAAGTGACGTTGCCGGTCCCCACCTGGGTTTGGGGCACATCGGCCCGCGTCGATAAAGCCAACTCGATACCCGCTCCCGCCGCCCCCTCGGCCTGGCTGCCGGCGGTCTCAATTTCCTGGCTACGCAGGCTCTCCACCTCTCGGGCGGCCACCGAAACCGAGACCGCCCCGATCACCGCCATAATCATGATCAAAATCAAGGCCGCCTGCCCCGAGTTTTTGCACACTTGTGGTGAGCGAAGTCGAACCATAACTTCATTCTAGCATCAATTCAATCACCACTTGCGGTCTTTGGTTAAGAGACCTATAATCAAGTAATAACAGGTTTTGTCCATATTTAGTGTGGGCAGAAACCTGCCCGCACTTTAACTTCTTGTCAAATTGACCAAAAAGGAGGTCTCCAATGGTCAAAAAATCTTTTTTTGCACTATTGGCAATAACGGTCCTAACCCTCACCTTCACTTCAGCCGCGACGACTCACGTTTATTCTGATGCTGAAATTTTCGCTCAGGCTGAGGCAGTGGGCCTAAAGTTCGGTATGCCCACTGACAGCTCGGAAGCTGCTCCAACCATCAACCCGGGAGGTCAAGTCACCCGAACCACGGAATGCTCCTGGCTCTACGGTCACCCCAAAAACGACCATCAGGAGACCCTCGTTATCTGCGAATATCAGTCGAAAATCGTGGGCAAGGTCTATACCGCCGAAGACGGCGTAACTACGGCCAACTGGTACGTAGTGGTCACGCCCCGAAACGCGCCCCAGATTGCGGGGCTACTTGAACAGCTCATTTCCAATCCGGAAATGACCAGCCTCCGAAATATCGCCATCCGTGAACTCACGGGGGTTCGAAGCATGACCTTTATCGCTTCCCGCGAGAAAGGCGTCATTTTCCCCACGCCTGACCAGTTCAGGCCATAACCGCAACCGACAAGAAACGCTAACCCCGCCACCCGGCGGGGTTTTCTATGCCTTAATCAGCGCCTGGACCTTTTCTGCATTAGCCTTTGTAGCTTCATTGAAAGCGTCACAAATATTTTGTTCAACCTCGGGTAGGTTCATCAAATTTTCAGGTAGCTTAACCCGAACTACTTTTGGCTCAGCCGTGACCGTCACGGAAACTCCACCCTTATTAACCGTACTCATCGTCGATCGCAATGTTTCCACCACCTTCGCCATACCTTCAACCACCTGTTTTTGCTGCGGACTCATATCTGACGTTTGGTTCATAATACTTTCGCAATTTGATTAATATTACTTAAGATCACAGCCAGAAAAGCACTATTGAGTAGTCCCAGTCCCACACTAGTCATATTTTGACCAATTGGATCTTCAAAACCATGTCTTTCCAGGTATTTACCGAGCAAGGATTTGCCAGTTTCAGTTACTCCAACTACCCCGGCGGCTAGTATCGTTGATTTTACCAACATCGCTGCCTCAACCCCCATCATCCCTATGAGCGGCGCCATCCCGGGTCCCCACTCCACCATTGTGTAGCCTGAACCAGGCGCCACTTTAAAACCAGCCAGAGTAGTCAATGCGTCTACAACATTCAGAGCTACGAAAGCACCCAACATAAACTTGTAAACTTTGTCTGAAGTTACCCGGGTTTCGACTGAGTCAGCAGTTTCGACTCGTTGATTATTAAGTGCGCTTTGAACATCACTAAGATTAATAACTTCTGGCATAAGAAAAGTTTAGCACGGTGGGGTAGAATGAACCAAATGGATGAGCGGAATCGACTTTCCAGGCGTGATTTTTTGAAACTGGCCGCTTCAGGGGCCGCCGTGTTGGCGACAGAAGTGGTGACGCAAAAATTGGGGCTGGGAACGGGGACTGCAGAGGCGGCACAACCTGAAACCGGTACGAAACCAGAACCCCAACTTGACTTACCAAAAGGTACTTATTTAACTTCACAGGCCGACTGGCTTTTGGGGCTCAAGGGAGTCACCAAAGAAACGCTGGAAAAACTTAATGGGCCCAAAAAGTATTGGGGCCTGGAAGAAATGGGGGGCGTCCTACTCGCTCCTGTAAGCGCTTTTGGCAATAAAGAAGGTGCTGACCAAGGTGCAAAAGAAAAGTTAAGAGGTAAACTAATTTTCAGGATTGATAGCCGGGTTGATAAAAGTTCAGGTTATGGTTTTACGAACCAAGAACTGCTATTAACACAAACGGTTTTACCAATTGCCGCCAGACGATGTCGAGAATTTTTTGGCAAGCCGTGGCGTGATGGCTTAATGATAATATCTAAGCCAGGTCCGGAAAGAAGAGAAAGAATCAAGGGTAGTTCTGTAGAGGCCGCAACATTTGGAGGCGCAATAGTTGGAAGCGAAACTACGCCCGGGGCTCAGGAAATACTTGTCTTTACCGACTTCGAAGAGTACGTCAAACAAAATCCCACGATCAATATCGAAAGAGCCTTTCTAATCTACGCCACCCAAATTAATGAGTTTCTCCCCCACGAAATGGGACATGCATATATCCAAGATTTGAAACTGGGGGATAGGCTCGATAATCACAACATCGTCAGGGCTGCTGGGATATCGGCAAATATTATCGATTTAATTGGGAAATCTCCCAAAGAAATATCACAGGAGATCAGCAACCGGGGAGGCATGCATACCGACTTAGCCGGTCCGGAAATGCTGCTTTGGAAATTATTTAAAGTCAAGGGAATTGAGTTTTTTGCTAGTTTAATTAACGCACTTGTCAAACAATATGGCGATCAAGAAAATGACTTTTCAGAAGACCGTGTGTCGGTAGCCGCCAACTCACTTTTCAAGGAAGCAGGCTTCAAGTTCGCCTACGAAGATTTGTTAACCAGTATCGATCAAAAACCAGAAAATGGTAAGGTTCAAATTAAATCGATGGATGGCTATGGTTTCCCAACCGAGAAAGTAACCGGTGATCTAACAAATCCGGATGGAAAAGTTTCTTGGTGGGTAGAAGTAAAAGTCTTGGTGCCACCCGTCATAATGCCCCCGGGATGGAGTCGCCAAGCGGGAGATGTTTTTCCCGATAAAGACGGCTATTACTCGATCTACAAATTCTCTGGAAATGGAAGGCTGACTGACGGTCCACCTGGAAAAAATAGTGCGGCAGTTGCTTCGTGGATGAAAGGAGGCAGTTTATCCAGCGGCGAAACCTTATTTCCACTAGGCATGCCAGAGATGGAGCTAATTCGCGCCGTGTCGAAGCCATAACGAACCGAAACCAAGTCATCTTTTATGCTATAACTGAATCTAATGAGGAGATTCTTATTGATTGTTTTTCTTTCGATATTGGTTACAGCAACAACATTGGCAGGTTTTTATCTTGGAGGTAAATACTCCTTACAAAAAAGTCAACAAATTACTAGTTCAATATTAAATGATAAAACTCTGGAGGCTTTTTGTACCGATAACACTTGTACAATGTTGGGCTTAAAGGGGACAATAACTGGCTACGACTACGCAACAAAAACAGTTGACTTTCTAGCCTTAAATGATAGTCGCTTTAGTGTTCTATTGACGGATACTGTTAGGGTCGATGACTCTTATGATACATTGTATTTCGAGAAAAATATGCGACGGGGAGACGTGATATATGTAGTATTCAATACCACGACTTCCTCCGAATCAAATTTAAACGCGGCTGATATTTATATTGAAAAAACTGGTATTTTGGCAAAAAAGAGGATTGTTAAATAGCCATGAAATTAGTAAATAAATTATCTATTTTTTTGGCATTTGGACTTGTTTGGTTATCCTTACCTGAGAAGGTTTGGTCTCAGTGTGTTCAGTCATCTGACCCGCGAGGTTCCTGTTCTGGAGGTGCTTGCTTGACTGAATCTTGTGAGGAAACTTGTTGTTTCAACGGTAGCGGTTGGGATTGCACAAATAATTGCGACGGGGAGTGTCGCAATTGGTGGGAGTGTGGTTGTAGCCCTTCCTGCGGTTCACCATCCTGCGGCCAGGGGGATGGTTGTAGCGGGAGCTGTTCCAATTCAGACAACACCTGGGGAGCCTGGAGTGCCTGTTCGCCGGTGACATATACCAGAACCAGGTCAAACCCCTGTACCGGAGCGGCCCAAACTGAAAACTGTCTCGGTAATATTACCGGCACAATATTTGACGCCACTGATTACGCCATTTGTCCGGGGAGCATGGCCGGACTGGGTGTAACCGGAGCCGTGACCACGGCCACCAGTACTTCCATTTCCTACAACGCCACGACAAATTCAAACGGCGCTTACTCCATCTCCGCTCGCAGTCCCGATACCTATCAATTAACGGTTGACCCAACGGCTGATTTTGTCACCGTACCCAAGCTAACCTGTCAAGGATCATCGGTCACGCTTGCCGGACAAGGTGGAGCGGCAACCAGAAACTTCGGTTTCCTGCGCATCTATGGCGGCTGGTTCCAGGGCGTCAACGGTTCTATGTATGGTCGAACCGGAATCGAAAGCACCATTCCCGGAACTATGCCTCTGGCCGATCGCCACCTAATCCTGGCTGATGCCGGCGGTACCGATGGTTTGGCATATTACAAATCAGGATCACTGAACTTAGGCAACTATCCGGGCGTAACGGTTTCGGAAACAGGCTATCAAGCCGCCTCCGGCTATGACGACAATCCGGCCGACTACACTTACTGGAAGGTCAAGATGGCCACCTTTGACCAGACAGTCTGGAACGGACTTGGTCAACCGGTCTACGCTGGTGGACCCAACAACTACCAAATCTACAACTATACCGGCGACGTCACCATCAACTGGAGTCCGTCTGCCGGGGAGCGGGTCATCTACCTCATCAACGGCAATGTCACCGTCTCCGGCAACATTACCGTTTCAACAGCCACTCCAACCTTCCTGATGGTGGCCGCCAATGGCAGTATTACCTTTAATACCGACGTCACCCGGGTTGACGGCTGGTGGGTCGGTAACTCCCTTAACTTCCCCTGTGTCGATACCACCCCCCTTGACGGCATCTGCGACGAGACCGACGTTCAGTTTGAGGGTCAGGGTTCTTTCGTCGGCTACAACTCCATCACTCTTTCCCGTGACCAGAATATCGTCAACAACTCCCAACCATCGGAGCACTTTACCTACCGCCCTGACCTATTGGTCAATGCCCCCGAACCGCTTTACGTTTCTAAATATATCTGGCGGTACCAATAACACAACCAAAAAACGCCTATTCAATAGATTTCTTTTTCCAAACCAACTTTTGTATCGCCTCGACGACCCAATTTTTATGAATCATTCGACTCCACTGCCCAACCGATCTAATTGAATCCAACATCTTTCTACCAAGCCTTCTTTTATTTGATTTCCTCTTATAATTCATAAACTTAGTATAGTTGCTATACTATAGCTATGTCTGATCAAGCCATGCGTGAAACCATAAAGAAAACGCTCCAAAATAGAGGTGTAGTTTTTGCTGGCCTTTTCGGGTCTTACGCAAAAAAAAATGCCCGACCAGATAGTGATGTCGATCTAATGATCGAGTTCGGAAACAAAAACAAATATAGTCTTTTTGACTTAGGCGGCATAAAGATGGACCTAGAAAATAAGTTGAAGAAAAAGGTCGACCTGGTAACACCAAGAAGCATCAGCCCACTACTTCGAAGTGAAATTATGGAAACACTAGAACCGCTTTATGACAACCGCTAGAGATGCGAAACTAATAGAGCACATATTTGCCGCGACTGAAGCGATAGAAAAATTCACGAAAGGAAAATCCAAAGAAGATTTCATCAAGGAGGAAATGCTCTCTAGTGCCGTAATTAAAAAATTCGAGATCATCGGCGAAGCCTGTTCAAGATTGAGTGAAGATTTTCGGACCACCCACACCAATATTCCCTGGAAAGAGATCATCGGCATGCGAAATATTTTGATCCACGACTACTTCGGCACAGATCTTGAGGGAGTCTGGAACTCCATTGAAGAAGATTTGCCAAAACTTAAAGAACGCCTAAAGTAGGGAATTATTGCCCGCTGTTGCGCATGATCACGGTCAGATCGTAATCATTGCTTAAATTCGCCTCAACTCTTAAAGATATCATTATCTAGAGACTTAGCCAGACCAAAGAAAAAATCGTCCATTTTCTTTTTATCGAATGGTACCAGCAACATGGAGCTTTCGTCAAAGTCCTTGGCGCGCAAGAACTGGCTAGCGAGAGTAACTTTATCAATATGCCAGTCGAATTTGGTTTTGGCGGCGATGATGAGCTTGTCCAGCGGGTATTTTTCCCGAGTCAGGATGAAATATAGATCAACATAGTCGCGGGGACGGGGTTTCATAAATATCGTCTGAAGTTTGTTAGCCGCAATATCATGAACACTGTCAATTGATAAACCTCTGTATTTTTTACCTGGTTCGATTCTGGGAAAAGGATAATAATTAAAATCGACCTTTAGTTGTTGACTATCCGAAAAGATTAAGACATAAGTTACCAATCCAAGAAAAACAGTCTTTTTTATTCCGCTGACTCCAAGCCGGGGGGAGTTCTTTTTCAAAAAAGCCTCAACCGCAATTTGGTTTACTTCCGAATCCGTACTAAAAAAGTCTAGGTCTTCCGATAGGCGGTGTTGATAATAGAACTCAGATAGAGCCGTGCCTCCGGTGAGGTAAAAATTCCGAGCTAATTGTTTTTGGCCCCCGACAATCTCCAGAAATTGAGATTGGTGGGGAGTAAGTATCGTTTGCCCCATAGTAAGTATTCTATTAGACGAGACTTGTAAGGATCCAGACGGTCCTTGATTTTTGGCCACGCCCGCTTGACTTCTTTTCTATCCAATTTCTCACCGTCGAGGCCATAGTTTATGAGTTGCGTCAGCCGCCAAAGACGATACTTTTGGGGATTTTTCTTCTCAAATTCTTTCTCATCAATAGACCAATTGATCATGCCTAATTATACCATCATTGGCCGCTGTTGCGCATAATTACCGTCAGGTCGTAATCGTTGCTTAAATTCGCCTCGCCTTCCGGACTCGCCGAGACCGCCTTGAAGAGCATCTGCAAGCGGTCCGGTGTGCCGGATGAACAGACCCAGTTAAAGTAGTAAGCCAAGCCCGTCAAGTACTCCAGGGTGACACTCTCGGGGTTGATCACCACTGTCGTCGTCGTCGCCGAAGCCGAAGACAGCAAGCCGTTACTGACAGAGAGCGTCGTCTCCAGGTCATCCAACGACTTGACCACCAAAGTATCTCCCGTAATACTGCCCACCGCCAGACAGGTCGACCGCGTCTGGCCATCAAGAGAGACAACCCGGCCTTCGTGGAAAAACCGCCCCATGCCGTCAAGAATTAATCTGGCCCGGTCATCCAGAGTCCGCCGCAACTCGATTTGCGAACTCCCCCGCAACGATCTCAAAAAAATAGACACCCCCGCCGTCGCCATCAGGCCGATAATACCCACTGCCAGCAATAACTCAATAAAAGTAAAACCCCTTTGTCTCATATATCGTATTTACTTAATGCCGTCGGGACCTTGACCGAAACCATATTGCCGCCGCCGTCATCCCAGGACATCGTCACCTCCACCTCGACCACAGTCGCGGCGCCGGCGGGGGAGAAAGCACAGCTCATCGTGCAGGCATACATCGCATTGATGCCAAAGGTGCCGCAGCTGGAAAAACAGGTCTCGCCAGCGAAAAAGGCATTCTTGT
>Ga0209542_10008994_pt1 | contig 18463 bp, 19 predicted proteins | sample RifCSPhighO2_01_FD_184028 | JGI IMG/M metagenome (GOLD analysis project Ga0209542, IMG submission 184028) | Soil microbial communities from Rifle, Colorado - Rifle CSP2_plank highO2_0.1 (SPAdes) (version 2) | ecosystem: Environmental > Terrestrial > Deep subsurface > Rock core/Sediment ...
CCCGGTAAACTGGACCTATATTAGGGATATCATCCGCGAAGAAATTGGCCAGTTCCTGTATCAAAAAACCCACCGCCGGCCGATGGTACTGCCGGTGGTTACCGAGATTTAGCTCGAACCTATTCCCAAAAACGTTGCAAAATCTCCAGCGCGATTTTGCAACTCGCCGAGTTCACAAAAATCCTGATTGCTATCAGGAACCATGCTTTTTGCTCACTCGAGCGTTTTGGAGAATAGGTTCTTCGCTTGGGACTTTCTCAAGGTAGCCCGTTAGGCTTTGATTTGATAACATAGAACTTGTATATGAAAATCTTTTCCGGCATTCAGCCATCGGGCACGATACATATCGGGAATTATCTCGGCGCTATCAAGCGCTTTGTTGAGTTGGAAAAAGATAATGAGCTGATGGTCTCGATTGTTGATCTGCACGCCATTACTGTTCCGCAAGAACCGGCGGCTCTTCGCGATCAAACGCTGGATGTTGCGGCAACCTATCTTGCCGCAGGACTTGATCCGGACAAAACCATAATCTTCGTTCAATCGCACATACCGGCGCACGCGGAACTCGGCTGGATTCTAAATACCATGACGCCGTTGGGAGAGCTTGAACGAATGACGCAGTTTAAGGATAAAAGCAGGGCGCAAGGCGCAAAAGCTGGCGTGATGGCTGGACTATTCAATTACCCGACACTTATGGCCGCCGATATTCTGCTTTATCAAACAGATGGCGTACCGGTCGGTGAGGACCAGATCCAGCATATAGAACTTGCTCGCTCACTGGCTGATCGCTTCAACAACCGATTCGGCGAGACATTCAAAATTCCTAAACCGCTTATCCAAAAAGAAACGGCCCGCATTATGGCGCTCGACGACCCGGCAAAAAAAATGTCCAAAAGCTCCGCCAGCGCCGACGGCTACATTGCGCTTACCGACACGCCGGATGAGATCCGCCGCAAAATCAAAAAAGCTGTAACTGACTCGGATGATGAGATTAGATATGACCCGCGCGAGAAACCAGCCATTTCCAATCTTATAACTATCTTTGCGGGAATCGCCGACAAAAGCATTGAAGATATCGAAGCAGAGTTTGGTGGAAAATCCTACGCCGCGTTCAAAGAAGCGCTAGCCGAAATAATAGTTAAAACTTTAGAACCGTTCCAAGCTAAATTTGCGAAACTCCGGCAAGAGCCAGAACACTTGGCGCAAATTCTCCGAAAGGGCGCCGCCAAAGCCGCGAAACTCGCCGCCCCGACCCTTGCTAAAGTTAAAGAAAAAATCGGACTTTTAGTATAATTATTGGAATCTGCTAAATTTTTATAACCAGGGACAAACTTTTTTATAAAATTAAGCAAAAAAGATAAGTGCCTAGAAGACCCTGCTTCTGGGCATGGGGACCGCAGGGCCACCGCATAGCTTGTGCCTACCGCTTCAGCGCGATGAGCGAGATGCCAACTACCGTAAGCACGATGCCGGCGAAGTGATAGATGTCGAACTTCGCTTGGTCAAAGTACTTCGGCAGAAGAATACCGAGCACCGGAGCGAACACGAAAGCGATGACGGAGGCCGTGTTCACGAACGCCATCGGAAGACCGGGGTTTGGCGCGGCTGGAATCGCCTGAACCAATAGAATGTTGGAAGCGACACCGAGCACCGTCCCCATAAGGAGCACAGCGAAATGTGGCATCGTGAGAGCAAGGTCGCTCCCGTTGATGATATTCAGACGCCACATCACGAGTGGCGCCCCGATGATGATACCGAAGAAGTACCAAATCATGGTCGCTTCGGCCCTTACCTGGTAGTTTCGTCCGAGGAACCCAATGGCGAGGATGAAAGGAACAAGACAGAACATGGCGATCAGAGATTTGGCCATCCAACCGAGACCGAGCATATATGCCTCCTTGCGCCGTTTGACGCGTTCAGGTTGTATTATAATATATAGTAAATAGCCTAAAAGTCAATAGCGTGTAGATTAAACTTAATATCAAGCTAAAACAAACCTCCAGCGCCTCTTTTTTGCCTTCTCATCACCTCCGACGTTAATCCGCGCTGTCTGCCTGATCCTGAATCCTAATTTCTGAATCCTGCTCGCCCGGTCTTCAACCCAAAGCCCGCTTGATTTAGCGGCTGGCTTGCCATAGAGCGCCGTCGTGATCCCAAGCTCGCGGCATACCTTCCCAGGCCCCGATACTCCTGCTAGGCCGCGAATTAAAACTGCGGCCGGCGTGCCATGTGTTTCGGTTACGATATTAAGACAGTGGTACATCCCGTAGATTAAATAAACGTACCAATGCCCCGAGCGGCCGAACATCGCTTGATTTCGCTTGGTCATGCCGTTGGCCGCGTGCGAGGACATATCGTCTTTACCCGTATAGGCCTCAACTTCCGTAATCAAAAAAGCGCGCGTTTTTCCGCCCCGCCGCCGCACCAAATATTTTCCCAGTAGTTCACGAGCCACCCGCAACGTGCTCCGCTCAAAAAACTTTGCTCCAAGTGCTTTCCTGGTCATATAACAACATCAACCAACAACCTCGATACCCAAAAATACTAATACACATAACCCAAGACCCAAGCACGCAATAATATAAATCAAAAAGCTTATTCCAACGTTCTGCAGAACCTAAGAATCTTATGGCCTAAAGGTGTAACGGCGTGCCGCACCGCCTTACCAGCGTTTCGTTTCATCACCAGCCCGGACGCCACAAGTTTATGCATATGTTCACCTGCTGTTCTGAAATCAACTCCAACCGCTTCAGAAACTTCAGATAAAGAAAGTTCCGGAGTTTTTTCAAGAAGTGCCAAAATTTCAATGCGGCGATGGTTAGCAAATCCTTTCACAATACCTTCGAGATGTCTAAATCGTTTCATAAATCGAGTATATTACATCTAGTATACCAGTTTTTACTTTTTCATTCCAACGTTCTGCAGAACGTTGGAATGAGGTAAAATGTCAAGTCAGGGCATGCCCGCAAACGAAGATAGTTGAATATGGGCGGTCCCAGTGGGATTCGAACCCACGATCTTCTGGACTTGCCTGCCCAAATTTTGTCTGCGCTCCCAATGGGATTCGAACCCATGATCTCTTGGATGAGAACCAAGTATCCTAGGCCTCTAGACGATGGGAGCACGCCGCAGACAAAATTTAGGAAGGTGAAAGAACCAATCCGTCAGCTGACGGGCTAGGCCACTACTTTTCCTTCCGAAGCTCAAATTAGTTTTGGGCGAAGGAGGAGATGATGGGACCAGATAACGAAAAGAATATACCTTATTTCTGCAAAAAGTGTAAGCCTCCCCGGTTCTTCATAGGGAGGCTCTTCAGGAAGCAGGAGCGTGGTGCGCTTTGTACTCTTCTGGTTCCACGACTAACGGGATTGGCGGGAGCACGGGCCTAACCAGACTTCGGCACTTGCACGAACTCCAGCCAGCGAAGCCACATCGGCAATAATGCCCGTCCACAAGCTGTGTCTCGTGGCCACACGCCGGACAGCGTTCCCACACAACCGGCTTTCGGTACTTGGCGATGACCGGCTCCTCGCACCGGCGGCAGTAATAACCCGATACCAGTGGTCCATAGTGGCCACACTTCTTACCCCGGCAGATCGCCCAAATCTTAATGCCGGGGAAACGGGCCAGCAACGGATGAGCATCATAGTATTCAGCCGCCTCCGGCCACCGATGACCATTCTGCATCTCCTCACCTCCTTTCTTCAATTGAAATAGAACTGCCTGTAGTTTAATTCTACCCCTAAATCTTCCGTTTCCAATCCACAGACTGGCGCACCAGAAGTTCATGCGCCTTTTCGGGCTCGGCCATAATTGCTTCTACAACGCGCTCCATCCGCATCCCCTGCCCGCCCTTAACAAGAACTAAATCGCCCGGCTCAAGCATGGGTTCAAGTATTGATTCAACCTCGCGTGAATCGTCCATGTGCCGCACTTGCGATTCAGTAAAACCGGACCTCAATGCCTCCTCCTCGATAAACCTTGATCTTGCGCCTACCGTAAACAAAATATCGGCGCTTTGCGGGATCAGCCCCCCGATTGTCCTATGCGCCCCCTCGGTGTAAGCGCCAAGTTCCAGCATGTCCCCGAGTACCGCGATTTTTCGCTTGGCGGGGAGCGAGGCCAGCGTGGCAAGCGCCGCCTCTACCGCTGCGGGCGCGGCGTTGTAGGTATCGTCAATAATTATCGAATGTTTGTTGCCTTTTAATATACGCATGCGACCCGGGGGCGGCGTAAAATAAACCAGCGCCTCCACGATCGCCACCGGATTCATGCCAAAGGCGATGCCAGCGCAAAAACCTGCCGCCGCCGCCAGCGCCTGCGTCTTGGCCAACGCCCCATGAATACGCACGGGAATTAAAGCGCCCTGATACCGAATTTTGAAAACGACTCCGTCCGGAATTTTAACGCCATTTGTATCTCGAAAAAGCACCTGAAACTCCTCGATCTTGGCATCAACTGTTTCGCCCGTACCGTACGTCAGAACCGGAACGCGGCTCTTCTCTTTTAGCATCAAAACATTTTTGTCATCGGCATTAAGAATTGCTCTGCCGTCTTTTGGAAGGGCGTTTGAGATCTTGCTCTTTTCCGCCATCACCTCTTCCGGGCCGGAAAAAAACTCGACATGCACCGGAATAGACCCGAAGCCCGTAATAATGGATATCGCCGGCGGAGCGAGTTTCGTTAAATATTCCATATCGCCGGGTCTGTCTACTCCCATCTCAAGAATAAGAATGCCGGGATAAGCATTTGAGAAAACCAGCCGCAGACAGCGTAAGAATACGCCCATCCAGCCAAGTATGTTTTTTCTGTGATGGCGAGCCCCCAAAATTATCAGCGGCACCCCAATCTCGTTGTTATAATTCTTTTCGCCTGCTCCGCGCCAAACAGCAAACTGCGCCGAAAGTACGGCATAAACAGCGTCGCGCGCCGAAGTCTTGCCGACGCTTCCGGTAATTCCGACAATCGTGGGCTTGTGACGCCAAAGAATAATCCTCGATAACCAGTAAAGATAATACTGCAGTAATTTAGTCAGCATATTTTAAGAATTCTAAAATCTAAATGTTAAATCTGGAAGGCCAAGAAAGTCGAAACTTACAATATCCCAAATGCGCATCCGGCTAATATCTTATTCCAATGTTCTTAAGAACATTGGAATAAGGTGTTTCTATACTGCTGCCCGCTAACATCCACTAAAACAATCATTTTTTATTTTAAACATCTATTTTGGTTACGTTTCCCACTAATTACCTATTTTTTATAATCTTGAAAATTTGGATTCGGGATTTCAAGCTTGGGATTTATTTTTCGTCCGGCGGGATGCCGTAGTAATTTATGATATAAGCCGCGAGATCATGGAAAGTCGGGGTGAGGCTGGTGGTCGCGAAATTCACGCCCTTGGGCTTTACTACCTGCAAAAAAATCAGAAACCGCGGGTTGAAGGCCGGCGCGTATCCAACGAAGGAGTGTATCACGTCTTGCGAATATCCGCCGCCGCTCGGGTTGGGAATTTGTGCGGTGCCAGTCTTCCCCGCCACAAAGTAGCCGTCAATTCTTGCCCGGTTCTCAAACCCGCTACGGACTACCGAGACCAACATTTTTGAAATCGTTTCCGACGTTTCTTTGGCGATGACGCGCCGGCGCAGAACCGTGCGCGTCACGGTTTCTACTCCCGCATCATCAATAATCCTGTCAACCACATAGGGCCTCATTAAGTTTCCGCCATTAGCAATAGCCGCTATCGCCGTTGCCATCTGCAGGGACGTTACGGCGACCCCCTGCCCGAAAGCAGCCGTGGCAAAGTCAATCTCGCGCCCCGCCTCCAAATTCGCCAAGCTCCCCGAAATCTCCCCGGGGAGATCAATGCCGGCGCGCTCCCCAAAACCGAACCGCGCCAAATAGTAAGAGAACTGCTCATGCCCGAGTTTCCGTTCCGCAAACACCGCGCCGGTGTTTAAAGATTTTTCAAGCACCTGCGTCATGGTCTCTGCGCCATGCGCTTGCAAGTTAAAATTCCGAATGGTATAGCCCTTAATCTGCACCGCCCCCGTGTCTTCATAAACGGTTTCCGGGGTTACGGCGTTCTCGTTGATGGCGGCGGCCATGGTAACAGGTTTCATCACGGATCCAAGCTCGTATTGCGACTCAACCACCCGATTAATAAATATGCTGAAATCCTTTTCCGCCCCGTAGCTGTTGGCGTCAAAGCTCGGCGTCCCAGCCATGGCAAGGATCTTGCCGCTTGCAGGATCCATAACAGTCATCGTGCCGCTTTCGGCCATCCATTTTTTAACAACCGCATTGAGCCCCTCCTCGGCTTTGAGCTGGATATTGGGATCAATCGTGAGCACGACATCCTGTCCGTCGCGGCTGGGATTCGCAATACGCTTTCCTAAAGAATAGATAAATCCCGAAGCGCGATCAATTCCCTCCAGGAATCCGGTCTCTCCCCTCAACTGCCGGTCAAGCGCGCGCTCAACACCGTACTGCCCGTGCTCCTCATCGCGGTCGAACTTCACGAATCCAAGCACATGCGATGCCAAACTGCCTCCGGGATAAATCCGGCGCGATTCTTTTTCCAGTAATATTCCTTCCAAGTTTAACTGCCTGATCTCGGCGGCCGTAATGTCATTAACCTTGCGCGCGATAATCTCATACGGGTCGCCGGTCTCGGCTAATTTCGTCGCCAACTCGCCCACATTGAGCTCTAAAATTTCGGCTAGCACCGCGGCGGCTTCCGCCGAGTCGTCTATCTCCTTAGGTACGGCGCTAACAGTATATGTTTCTTTATTCAGCGCGGCAGCCTGGCGTTTACCGTCTTTATCCTGAAAATAAATCGTGCCGCGGCGCGGCGGCTCGATCTCCGATCCATTTTGGCGCGCGGCCAGCGCAACGTATTCATCGTAGCGGAGAATCTGCAGTACAAAAAGCCTTCCGACAATAGCGCCGCCCGCCGCCAAGAAAATCAAAAACACCAATAGCAGCCGCCAGTGCGTTGTTTGTGCTTGATGAGTGCGCATCACGGTCAATATTCTAATCGCCTAATCCCTATTCCCTGCTGCCTAGCGCCTAATGACACTCCGCGGCGCAGCATAGCTCTGCTGTATCCCATCCTAAACGAGATCCTTCGTCCCGCTTTCGGCGGAACTCAGGATTATTGTTTGTCGCCGCCATTCATCCTCGCCGCAGAGCGGCGAGGTATTCTGGCGTACAAACAATAACCTACGGCTGCGGGCGCGAAGCGTTGACGATCGCCGCATTGGCGTGAACGTAAAAAATACCGGCCGCGGCGTCTTGCATGTTAATCAAGCCCTCGGAGGCCGAGGGATCAATCGACTTTAGACGCTCTATAATTCTGGAGCGGTTTCGCGCCAGCTCATCCTCCGACTTTTTAAGCGCGGCGTTGAGACTCTTGGCTTGATAAAAACTGCTGGTGGAAAGCGTTACCAGCGCGCCGTAAGAAAGCGCGAGACAGAGGAGAATACCAAAAAGACCAGTTAAGGCAAAACGACTGATTGGCGTGCGGCGGAGCGCCTCCGCGGCCCCCGTCGGAGTCCTCGCCAACCCCGTTAGAAAATTGCCGTTTGGACGACATCGTATAAGAAAGGCGGGTGATTCAAAATGTCCCATATCAATTATTGATTCTTAGTAGATTTTCTAAACGGGGCAAAACCTAACAATGCAGAAGCGGCGAATATGATCATGAAAAGGCTATGTCTTTAATTTTTTTATTACTCGAAGTTTTGCGCTTCTAGAACGCGGATTTGACATCTTTTCCTGCCGGCTTGCGCTAACCGGTTTTGGCGTCAAAATGGCCCCAGTATGTTTCATTTCTTTGAAAATGTTTTTTGCTATTCGATCTTCAAGCGAGTGAAAGCTGATAACTGCGAGCCTGCCGTCCTCGGCCAGCAATGCGTAGGCTTCACGGATGCCTTTATCAACATGCGTCAGCTCGTCATTCACCGCGATGCGCAAAGCTTGGAAAATTCTGGTTGCGGGATGCAGCTTGCCGCGCGCCACGCCCTTGGCGATCAGCGCCGCCAAATCTTTCGCGGTCTCAATGCGGCGATGCTTGCGTGCACTCGTAATGAGTTCCGCGATGCGCCGCGCCCGGCGTTCCTCGCCGTAAGTTTTAAAGATCCGCTCCAGCTCCTCCAAAGCCGCATGATTAACCAAGTCCTCCGCGCTGCAAGTTGTATCGTCAGGGTTATACCGCATATCCAGCGGCTCGTCCTCTGCAAACGAAAACCCGCGCTTGGCGGAAGCCAGGTGATAGGAGCTTGCGCCGAGGTCGAAAAGAATTACGGACGGATGGAGCACGCCATGATCCTTTGCAATCAAACGAATGTTGGAAAAATTGCCGCAAGCCACTATCGCCCGGTCCCCGAATCGCGAAAGCCGCGATTTTGTTTCATCAAGAATGGATGGATCGCGATCGATGCCGAGAAGTCTGCCGCCGGGGCCGATCCGTTCCAGAGTAGCCTCAGCATGTCCCCCGCCGTTAACTGTCGCGTCAATCGCATCCTCGTTGGGTTGAGGAGCAAGATATTGGATAACTTCGTTTAAAAGAACAGGCACGTGGTTCACGCTAATTCAAAAATCAAAATGCAAAATTTCGGAATCAATGACGCTCCGCGCAGCTCTGCTGCGCGGAATTAGCCAGTTAAATTTTGTTTCCGCAAAATTCGATGCCTTCATTTTGATTTTTTATATTTGATATTTGCATTTTTTATGAAACTCCCAACTCATTTAACCGGTAAAGCTGGGCGTCACTTGACTTTCATCTCACGCTCCGAAGCCCTCCAATGACTCTGCTATCTCCTCGGCGCTTTTCTCGGTCTTGACGCGGTATTCGCTCCAGCGCTCCTCCGACCAAAGTTCAATCCGGTTGTAGAGCCCAACAAGGATCGCATCCTTGGCGATAGCGGCATGTTTGCGAAGATACTCCGGGACAAGGATCCTTCCCTGCCCGTCAATCTCGGCTACTACCGCGCCGCCCAAAAGGTGCCTGGCGAAAGCGCGGGAATTAGCTCTGTTAATGGGTAGGGCTGAAATCTTTGAGGCCAGCTTCTCCCACTCCTCCAGTGCGTAAAGGTAAAGCGATCCATCCAGACCGCGCGTTACTACCACGCCTCTTTCCAGCGATTTGCGGAATTTAGCCGGGACGGCGATTCGCCCCTTTTCATCCATTGCGTGCTGATACTCACCAATAAACATGTCGACTTATCCACAAATTGAATAACTTATCCCCACTTTTATCCACAATCCACCACTTGAGTTTCATAATACGCCACTGTTCCACATTGTCAAACACTTTTCACGCTAAAATTGAAAGAATCAAAAATTGGCTCGAATGAGCCAATTTTTGATTAGGCTAGCTTATTAATTCACAGTTTACCCCCATACCATCAAAAACCCAATACGCCACCCGGGTGGCGTATTGGGTTTTTGAGTTTAGTTGGCAGAAGATAGTTTAGCTTACTTCTCTTCCCACGAAAGCGTAACGTACTGATCAGAAGTTAAGGGAAAACTTGGCGGCGGGGCGTAGAGCAAACTCCCGTCATAATTGAGACTACGTATCTGGTATCCGGTGCCATCCGTATAGGCAAAACCGTACCGCAGATTGGTTGCAATCATGCCCCAGAGCGTAATGGTCTGCCTTGTGTGATACGGAGAACAGCGCTGTGATCCGCCGCCGGGCGGGCGGTAATAGTGTCTCCCCACACGTCCGTTTTGGGCGATGAGCGCGGCGTCAATTCTCAAATCATTGTCGCTCACCATGCCGACATTGATATTTCCCTGAGCAATGAGCCCCAAAACATCCGATCCGTCGTAATTTGTATACAGGAGGTCGTTATTCACGATAATGTTTTTCCGAAACGGAGGATTGTCCGGCAGGAAAGCGGCGACAATGGTAAGCCGGCCGCCGTTGATTTGGCCGTCAACAAAAATATCGTCCTCGAGGAAGATAATGCCGTTTGCGGGAAACGGGAAATTGCCAATGAGCTGCTGATTTTGAATGCTCCACGTGCTCCAGCCCGATTGATTCTGGTTGTTCGTGCAGCCCGACGGCGGATTCACGCGGCCCGTTATGCGATAGAGGTCAAACGTGTCGTTGGTGCGTAAAACTATATGGTATCCAAGAGCTCCCGCGCTTGGCCGGTAAAATCCGTTTGCCTCCGCGTCTGTCTTCATCTGGGCGAGATCCGCGGTAATTCCCGCAAAGTCAACTGCGGGCACCGGAAACTGTCTGCCGACTTCAAATATATCGGTTCTGGCGGGAACAGGAAACGGCGGCAGAGGATCGGTTGGCGCAACGTGCGTATGTACGCCAAACTCATTTCCCCCGCTGTGATCCGGATCATTATATGATGCGACCGCGCTTGAAATCACATTATGCGCTAGACCATCAAACCGAATTCCCTGATTCGAATGAATCGGTCCGAATACCTCGGTGCCGGAACCGAACCTCATAAAGTCGTTTGCCACAACCGCGTATTTTGCAATCGAGGGCTTTGCGAGCTCGGCCGCAATTTTCCGCGAAACCGGCGTATCGGCATTCAGATTCCCGGTTGACTCAACAACCACAAGGCTCGAGCCAAGGGCGGGCGGGGTTATTGTAAGAGAAAATTGACCGATGACGTTGCCGTCTTTGTCGCGAAAATCGTGCACATACGGTCCGGGACCACCGGTGCCGTCCTGGAAATCTGTCGGTGAATGCGCTAGATGCCATCGGTAATAATCAATGCCGGCCTCCGCGGCCTGAAGAGCCTGCTCGCGGTTGAAGGTCTGGCGGGAAACTCTGACATTAATCGTCACCCAGCTCGCAAACGATCCCAAAACATAAACTGCGATCGACCCAAAGACGATCACCTGTATGAGCACTTGGCCTTTGCTCCGCGCATGTCCCCTCCGCGCATCTTTAAATATTTTCGGTATTCCCATAGGCATAGTAACTTGCGAAAACCCAACCGGGCTCACCCCGTTAGAAGCTTTAAGGTTATTCTCTTCTGCCATCATACCAATCTCTATGGGCGGCTTCGCCTTTAGTTTTACCATAATACCAGCTCAACTTTGAGCTTCTAACGGGGCTCACCCCGTTAGAAGCTTTAAGGTTATTCTCTTCTGCCATCATACCAATCTCTATGGGCGGCTTCGCCTTTAGTTTTACCATAATACCAGCTCAACTTTGAGCTTCTAACGGGGCTCACAAATTATCCTTAAGATTTCTCATGGAAATTTGAGTGGTGAGTGTCATAGAGCCGGGCGGCGCCGATGGATCTTTATCAATCATAATTGTGATTTTAATAAGCCGCACCGAAGACGCGTCAATCGGCTCCGCGAGAGGTTGGGTCGTGCCCTCATAATTGGCGTCATAGTAGTCAAAAACCGGTGCTGCGCCGTTTATGACATCGTGCACTAAATCACTCACGGTTTCATCGGCGGGGTTATACGTAAGGGGGTCGCCCGAAGGTTTGATGACACCTTTTTTTATGATTGCGCCGTCAAGAAAATATCTTATCCGTTCTTTGAGGAAATCGCCGTCTAAGTCGCCATAAAAAGCAAACGACGAAGTTGCGGTCTCGGCGAGGGCGTAAGCGCCGATGCTCGATGGAGAGGCGGCGCGTATTTCGGCGCTCATCGTCTTCAGAGCCCTTCGCGTCTCTTCTTGCGCGGCCAAACTGCTGGAAAAAATCCTGTTCAGCGAGAGTACGTCTTTCTGAAATGTGTATACTGCCGCGCCTATCAGCACCAAGATAAACATCCCCACCAGGATCTCAATAATGGAAAAACCGGTTTCGTATTCTTGATAGATTCTGATCTGACGCTTCATCCTGTTAGACATTGCATTATGGCGATAAAATTACCTCCGAGTGCTGCCACGGAGAAGAAATATTTACGGTATCGGTGAATACCTGATAGCCGTTTTTGGAAACAGTGATTGTGTAGTCGCCGAGCACCAAGCCGGTAAAGAGAACTTGGCCCGGCGGCACGCAGGAGGAGGTGAACGTAAATGAAATATCGGAGATATTTGGCGTCCAGGTCGTGCTGGCTGTCTGGAGGAAGACCTTGTAGCGCAGATACCGGTCTCCGTTATGAAGCGAATTAATATTTTGATCGGCGAGAGTGTAAAACGTATTAGTTGTGCCGTTGGGGCCGAGAAAATCCCATGTCGTTTTGTCGTTATTCGTGGCGATCTGGAATCTGGCATTCTCCGCGCCCGTATCGGGGGGCTGCGACTGCGGCTGCCAGAGAATTTGGTGGAAGTTACTCGCGGAACCCGAATCGAAAGTGGAAGAAATCAGATACCCTGACGGCGCGTACTCATCAAATATTCTTCTTAAACGAAGCTCGCCCGGCGGGTTGCCGATCTCAAGATTACCATCGGAGTCAAAATATCGAGCCGCGTCGATAAAATCATCCTGCCCCGACCCCCCCGACCAATCGGTCTGGCCGATAAAACCGCGACCGGTCGTCTGCGTTGCATCGTATCCTCCCGGCCCCTCAAGCCGTACCGCTGCGTCCGAAAGCGGGAGTTGAGTGGAGGCGTCTTTAACGGTCACCAACACGCTACTCGGGTTCTTTGGCGCAACAATCAATTTTAGATCCTGATCGGAGTTTGGATTCAGCGTAAGCGGCAAGAGAGGAATAGCGCCGGCCAAATCATACAATCCGTCGGTAAGCAGGAGATTGTAAGTATCCCATTCAAGGTTTGAGATTGTTTTTGCGCCGGCGCCGTCGGTCGCGTGAGACGCGCTGTATTTCAGCACATCGGGACCAGTGCCGATAAGTTTTGAACCAGTGAGGGAGAAATCTATGGAGGGTACCGCGGCGCACGTTTCACTGGCGCTGGAAACAGCGATGGCGCTCGTGCGATCAATCGCGAAACTGATCTGCGTCAAGAGCTGAATGGCGACAGTCGCATGGGGCTTGGCGGGGTTTGGATTTTCCGGGGCGCCGGTAGTATATGTTCGGTCAGTTGAATATCCCACCTGTGATACAGTGATTTCATACGCCTCGACGCCGGGAGGAGCATCAACGATTTGAAGCAGGCCATCGTTGTTGGTAGTGTCATCAATCACAATTGGCGGGGCGGCTTGATTATTTTCAATATGCACGCTGGCGCCCTGAACCGGCTGTCCCACCGCGTCAAAAACGCGTACAAATAAAGCGCCATTGGTGGAAGCAGACTCGAGATTGCGCGGGCCGACGTAGGTCGTAAAGCTAAGCGGCTGAAAATTGCGGCAGGCCGAGCAGGAAATTTCAATCTCCGCAAGCTTGTAATCGGCCGGGGAAAGATCATTGGGCTCTCCGCCGATGGTCCCGTCAAACGGATCGTCAACATTACGTATGACGGTTTCAACCGTGAACTCCGTTCCGTCGCGAACAAGACTTTGCATATGAGGCACTCTCCCGGTGGGAATGCCGCCGGCCACGCCGACATCACCGTAGGAGAGATTCCTTATAATTTCAAATTGCTCATTGGCAAGCGCTGTTGCCGCGACCTTGAGACGCGAGGCCCGCACCGCATGCATCGCCGCGACGTATGCCTGATAGACGCTCATCGCAATAATCATAAATACGGCGACCCCAACCAGAGATTCAACGAAGGTGAACCCGGGTGGAAGTAAAGTGTCTTTGGGTGCTTGCCTCTTACTCCAAGAACCGATCTCCATGGGACGCATGAAATGAAAGTTATTAGATCAGCTATATTATATCAAAAATAACCAAGCTCCCACACCCTATTCCCCGTCCGTAGCTTTAAGCTGAATACGCCAACCGGTTGGCGTATTCAGCGGGCGACCGCCTGTCGTCATAGCTTTAGCGAAGGAGGGTCTTCCGTCGCGCCCGACCTGTCCGCTGAAGTTTGCCTACTCCGCCGAAGCAGCCGTTTCGGCTGCGAAGGCCGGGCAACGTAGGCAGAGCGTCCCGCCGGAGCCCCGCACCAGAGCAAGCTCGGTGCGGGATAAACTCCGCGGAGGCGGTCAGTTCCCTTCAAAAAATGTTCGAGCAGAGTTGTATAATTCCACCACAATCAAAAACACCCCTAGGGGTGTTTTTGATTGTGGTGGGCGCGGCAGGACTCGAACCTGCGTAGTCCGTGAGGACGCCGCGTTTACAGCGCGGTGTAATTGCCGCTATACGACACGCCCGTTTGACTAATCACAAATAACAAAATCTAAATTACAAATCAATCTTGGAACCACCTCTCGGATTTTCACACCGTTAGATGAGCCGAGCTCTATCTAGCGGGGCGGGCCGAGGACCTTCACTTTACAAAACAGTTGCTCTACTTCACCCTCCCGCCTTTAAAGCCAGGGAGAGGAGTCGAACCCCCAACCTTCGCTTTACAAAAGCGCTGCCCCGCCTGCCCTCGCCACAGCCCACGGTCAGATTTGAACTGACGACCTACTGTTTACAAAACAGTTGCTCTACCACTGAGCTACGTGGGCTCGGGCGACGGCGGGCAGGTCTGCCATTGAGCTACCCTGGCAAAGGTGGGAGGGCAAGCTGAGCTACGTGGGCTCGGGCGACGGCGGGCAGGTCTGCCACCAAGCTACGCTGGCAAATTTTGCAAGCCAACCTACACTTTGCGCTCTGTATCTGCGGCTTGAGTCCCCTCTTGTTTCTCTTCCTCTCTCTTTACAGACTTTAACTCTTCCCAGTATTTCGGATCCGCCTCGCGCGTTTGCAAGAGTTTGCGCTCCTCCGACTTCTCTTTTACATTCTGCAGTAAAGAGAATGAATACTGGTCTAACTTAAGGAGAACAACACGCAGCCAGCGGAGGGCTCTGGCGGAAAACGCCAGCAATGGATCCCAGTAAGCGCCTTGCTTAATCCAAGAACGAATCCGCAAGACGCGAACATGCATCCGCGATGAACCTTGGTCAAAATAATCGTTAACCACCTCTCTGGGCGTTTCAAGCACTAAAGGGATTTTGCGCGTAATGATAACGCCGATCCCGGCCGCGCTTGCGATAAACAGGAGAGAAAAAACGATGATCACCGTCATACTAATAGATTGGCTATTTAGCGCTATATCCCGAAACGGATAAACCGCCCGACTCTGATATTCTCGCCGAACTTGCCGACCGCTGCGTCAATCAAATCTTTCACAGTCTTATTTGGATCTTTCACAAAGGGCTGTGCGAGTAGCGACATTTCCGAGAGCCGAGACGCCAGCTTGCCTTCAATGATCTGGGCCGCGATTTCTTTCGGCTTACCCAGCTTTGCAACCTCCTCCTCAAACTCGCCGCGCTCTTTCGCAACAACCGCCTCCGGAATATCCTCGATCGAGCGATATGCGGGATTCATGGCGGCGATATGCAAAGCGATGTCATGCGCCAGTTCTTTGAATGCCGGATTTCTCGCGACAAAATCCGTTTCCGAATGAAACTCGACTAAAACGCCAAGTTTGCCGTTTGAGTGTATGTAAGCTTCAACAATGCCGTCTTGCGTTTCGCGCGACAACTTTTTCGCAGCCATGCCGCCGAATCTTTTTTCGAGCATCGCCAGGGCCTTCTCAATATCGCCGGCCGCCTCCTCCAGCGCTTTTTTGCACTCCATCACGGAAACGCCCGAGCGTTCTCGAAGTTCTTTTACGGTTTCGGATGAGATCATGCTACCTCTTCCTTGGCTTCTTTCTCTTGTGATTCCTTCTCTTGTTTTTCCTTTTCGGCTTTAGCGAGCAGGGCAGTCTGTTCCGCCTCAAGCTTGCCGGCCTCTAGCGCCGCCGCCATGCGCCCCGTCATATATTCTACCGCAAGCCGCGCGTCGTCATTCGATGGAATGGGGTACTGGATCAATCGAGGATCGGTGTTGGTATCGGCCAATGCGATAATCGGAATCTTTGTGCGTTTCGCTTCAGCCACGGCCGAATGATCATGCACAGCATCAATCACAATCATGGCGTCCGGCAAGCGTTTCAAAAGACGCAGGCCGTCATAAACTTTGACAAGCGACTGGTGCAGGATATCGATCCGCGCCCGTTCCTGTTTGGTATATTTTTCCAGGTCGCCGTTGGCTTTGCGGCGTTCAATATCTTCCATCTCCGCAACACGACGCGAAATAACTTTGAAATTCGTCAGAAGCCCGCCGATCCAGCGGGCTGTTACAAACGGCATGCCGGTAGCCGCCGCTCCCGCCTCCACCGCCTTCCTTGCCGATGGCTTGGTGCCTACCCAAAGCACTATCCCTCCGCGGGCCGCCACACCCCGGAGAAACGCCTCGGCTTTAGCCAGATACTCCGATGTCTTGATGACATCAATAATCTCGATGTTATTCCTGGTCGTAAAAATCAGCGCCCGCATCGCCGGATGGGTTTTTGACCGAACATGCCCAATATGCACCCCAGCCTTCATTAGCGCCTGGAGTTCTGCTTGGGATTCATCGGAAGGCTTTAATTCTCTAATATCTTCAGCCTGAATCATACCCGCCTATGTTAGCCGAAAATAGGTCGGATAGCAAGGGTTTCGGCCTGATAACCTATCTAAAAGGCTTGACGAGGCAAAGATGGATGCGCTATAAGACTAGCGGGCGTAACGGCTGCAACCCGCTAACGCGGGAGGGGTTTGGGTTTAAATCCCGAGTTGGTGCGCCTCTGGAGTTGCCTTTACCGGAGCCCCCGTCTTTCTTTTCTGGGCTTTGCAGAGACTATTTTTCAGTATAAGCTTAGCAACATGAAAAAAGGTATCCATCCAGCATACTTCCCCCAAGCGACTATCGAGTGCGCCTGCGGCAATAAAATCAAGACCGGCTCGACCAAAGAACGAATCGAGATTGAAATTTGCGCGCATTGTCATCCCTTCTACACCGGCAAAGAAAAAATAATTGACGCTGCCGGACGCGTGGAAAAGTTCCGCGAGAGGTTGAAGAAAAAGAAGACTCGATAGCTTTCTGGAAAACGCCAGAAATCCCCAGCGCGGATTTCGGGCTCGCCATTCTCCTCACATCCCTTCGGGAACCATGCTGTATCGTCGAATGAGCGTTTCCAGAAAAGCTATCTTCGTCCAGTAATTTCCCAAGGTAACCCTCTGGGTTTTTATTCAATTAAATATCATGGACGCCAACAATATAAAAACAGAACTAGATGAACTTTTAGCCAAACTCTCCGACCCGGGGTTTCTTTCGAGCGCCCAAGGCGAGACTAAAAAGGCCGGCGCCAGGATTCAGAAATTGCAGCGGATGCTGGCAGCCCATGAAGCCCTAAAAAACACAGATAACGAACTCCAGGCTCTTAGTGATCTGAAGAAAGAATCCGGGGCAACCGATGAAATCGCCGCCCTTGAAGCCGAAATTGCGGCTAACGCCGAAGCCGCCAGAGCTAAAATCGCCGAGCTTGAAAGTGAAAATTCCAGCGCTCCCTTGCCCTCCGACATGATTATGGAGATCAGAGCCGGCGCTGGCGGCAACGAAGCATCGCTTTTCGCCGCGGAATTATTTTCACTGTACTCCAAGTTTGCCGACCGGCGCGGCTGGGAAGTAAATATAATTTCCAAATCGGAATCGGAGGCCGGCGGCTACAAAGAAATTATTTTCGAAATTAACGGCCAAGATGCCTATAAGACCCTACGCTACGAGTCGGGGGTGCATCGGGTACAGCGCATTCCCGTAACAGAAAAGCAGGGGCGAATCCACACCTCGACTGTATCGGTAGCGGTACTGCCCAAGGTAGAAGACGTTGATGTTGAAATAAAGTCGCAAGACATTAAAGTAGAGTTTTACCGATCCTCCGGACCGGGCGGCCAGAATGTCAATAAAGTGGAAACGGCTGTCCGCATTACCTACCTCCCTACGGGGTTTGTGGTTACCTCGCAAGAAGGCCGTTCTCAATTAAAGAACCGCGAGCGCGCCATGTCGCTCTTGCGGGCGCGAATCTATGACGTCAAGCGCGAAGCCGAAGACAAAAAACTGGCGGCCGAACGAAAATCTCAAATTGGTACCGGAGACCGGTCCGAAAAAATTCGCACTTACAACTTCCCCCAAGACCGTATAACAGACCATCGCATTAACAAGTCTTGGCACAATATCGAGTCAATTATGGAAGGAAAGATCGATGACATAGTCGCGGCGTTTCAAACTAGAACCCATCTCAAAAATGGCTTTGAGGGCGGAATCGAGTGAATTTCGTAGCGAGGCCATAGACGCGAGGTGCCCCGCTTCACGGGAGCGCCTCGCGTCTCGACCGCCGCAGGAGCGATTCGTATTTGAAGATACGATGAGCGACGAGTAGGCGGCCCTAGCCGAAATTCGCCGATTGGAGACCAAATGCATTTTTGAGATGGGTTCTAAATAATCTAGCCGTCAGTTGCTCATCTCTAAGTTCTAATCTCTTATATTAGATCGCCCTCTCAATATCCTGCGAGAGCGAATAGACGCGGTTGGCGTATGAAATGCAGGCATACCGCGCGCTGCCGCTCGCGGGACAGTTTGGTCTGCCGCTGATATAAGTGCGCGCCGCAGC
>Ga0209542_10008996_pt1 | contig 18458 bp, 29 predicted proteins | sample RifCSPhighO2_01_FD_184028 | JGI IMG/M metagenome (GOLD analysis project Ga0209542, IMG submission 184028) | Soil microbial communities from Rifle, Colorado - Rifle CSP2_plank highO2_0.1 (SPAdes) (version 2) | ecosystem: Environmental > Terrestrial > Deep subsurface > Rock core/Sediment ...
AAGGCCGGAATCGGGACGACAAGATTGAATCCTGTAATTATCGCGACGAGAAAAATCCCAGTGTACCCGAAGTTATGTATGAGGTCGCGAATGAACTCGCTCTTCCCCGCCAAGTTCGCGAGATAAAAAGCTCCGAGTATCAGAATAATAAAGAGCCCGGTGTAGATGAGTATTTTACTAAACTTCCTGGTCATGCTTATATGATAGCAAATACAGAGACGCACGAAAGGAGAAAAAATTATGAAGAAAAGCGGGTGCCCTTATTGTAGAAAGGAGGCTGTGGAATTTCTTGAAAGTGATCGTGATTGGTCTGACTGGAACAAGGGTCTTACCGAGGAAAGGCAGAGGCAGTATGTTAACCTGATCGCGAAGATCTCTGTGTACCTTAACCACCTATTTAATAGCGAATATCTTAAATATGATCTGTGGGCAATGATTCCCGAAGGTCTGTCTACGACCGGTGTCCAAGGCGATAACAGAACGTATGGACCATTCGTGATTATTTCAGGACCCCCGATTGGGAAAGGAATGACGTATGATGTCCTTGAAGAAATATCGACGAAGATTTGCAACACAGTTCCCGTCAATAGGGTAGTCTACCAGCTCGCTGGACCCCCAATCCAAGGAAAGAATCGAAAAAAACCCCCAGTTGCGTGAGCGCAACTGGGGGTTTTAAAATTTTTGGGTTTTATATTAATCCCCAGACGACGTGCCAGACGACGTTCGTCCAGAAGTGGACGGCGATCGCGGCCAAGAGGCCGTGCTTGTAATATTGCCTTCCAGCAACGAGTCCAACGACTCCGTTAAGCAAAAATATTTCAAAAATTATAACAGGAGGAACCGCCAAAATATTTTCGACCCCCAAGACCGTAACCGCGAATGGTAGATGCCCCGCGGCGAAAGCGAGCGCCGCTAAAATATTTGCGAACCAAAATATCCTATCTTTCCCCTGCCCGGGGGCGAGCTGGTGCAGGACCCAGGCCCACAGGGCCAAAATAAGCCCGCGGAAAAATATTTCCTCACCGATCGCCGCGCTAGCAGAGGCGATTAAAGAAAACGGGAATGTCGGGTGCGGCAGGCGTATTGAGTTAGCAAAGGTATAAAAAATCCAATCAAAGAAAACGAGGACTAGGCCGAGGATGATGCCGATTATGATGGGGTCCCGAACTAATTCTTTAGCCGTAACTCCCTCGCGATACATTTCCGGGTACCCGATTTTGCGCGCAATCCTAAGCCACAGGAGGCCAACCAATGTATAAGCGACGAGCGTATAGCCCGCGTTTAAGAGGCCCAAATACGTGGGCGATATCTGAAACGAAGGAAGTTCTACCCTTAAAAATACGACTATTTCAACAAAGAAATAAGCATACGATATAAAAGTTAAAACAACGAGAGCGGCAACGGAGACCAAAAGTAGCTTGGTTTGTTGGGTCATAATCATAATGACGTATTATAGGCGAGCTTCTTCCAGAGGAAAAGCCTACCTGTGAAAATATACTTTTCGGTTTCCCCGCTCATAATTTACCTGCGGAAGTTCCGGCAATTTCGAAGCTACGATGAAAGTTTGCAAGAGGCGCTCGATATCGCGGACTGCCCGTTTTTGGTCTGGGGTTACAAAAGATATGGCGCGCCCGGTTGCTCCGGCGCGTCCGGTCCGCCCGATGCGGTGGATGTAGTCTTCGGGGTTCTCGGGTATATCAAAATTTATGACGAGCTCAATCCCGACGACGTCGATCCCGCGCGAGGCGATATCGGTTGCAACCAAGATGCGGTACTTACCGGATTTAAATCCTTCGAGCGCTTCCCTTCTCTGGCCGAGCGTCTTGCCGGAATGGATTTCCGAAGCGCTGTGCCCGGACTGGCGCAGGGCGTGGCAAATTTTTCTTGCGCCGTGTTTTGTGCGCGAGAAAACTAAAACCGACCCTCGATATTCCGTGAGCAGTTTTTCAAGAAGCGAAAGTTTCTGTTCGCGCTTTAATACGAAAAGTTCCTGCTCTACTTTTTCGGCGGCCGTTCCCGGGCGCGCGATTTCTACCCTGAACGGAAGGCGCATATGCTCCGTGCCGATGCGGACAACGTCGTCCGGCATGGTCGCGGAAAACAACATGGTCTGGCGGGTTTTCGGGAGTTTCAATAAGATTCTCCTAATCTGCGGAAGGAATCCCATGTCGAGCATGCGGTCGGCTTCGTCTAAAACCAAAACCGAGACTTCGTTAAACGAAAGAGTTTTCTGTTCGAGATGGTCGTTTATCCTTCCGGGCGTGCCGATTACGATGTGCGGATGTTTTGAAATAGCCTGCATTTGCTGGTGCATGGAAGCCCCACCGATTATTAAAGCTGTGCGAAGGCCGAGCGAGCGTCCGAGAGTATGCAGAGTTTCTTCAACTTGATGGGCCAATTCGCGCGTCGGCAAAATTACGAGCCCCGTGCCTTTGGCCTGCGCGATTTTTTGGATCATCGGAATTCCGAAAGCGAGAGTTTTTCCGGTGCCGGTCTGCGCGATCCCGATTATATCTTTTCCCTCAAGCGCAACCGGAATGGCTTTTTCCTGGATCGGCGTCGGCGTTACGAATTTCAGGCTTGAGAGAATATCAAGAAGCCTGGGAGCGATTCCCAGGCCGTAAAAAGTAGCTTGGTTTGTTTTATTAGTCGTCATGATGCGAAGAAAGCCAGTCCATAAAGCGTTTGCGGTGCTTGTCGATTATCCATTCGTCACCGTTTCCACTAAAAAGCAGAGGGTGGGCCGCGCGAAATTTATGTAAAACTTTTATCGTGGCTGAAGGAAATCCGCCCGGCAAATTCTTGTTGTATGAATCCATAAAAGACGCGAGCGAAGTCTCGAGTTGGTTCTGTTCGTATTCAAGATTTTTATGTCGTGCCATTCAACCATTCTACAACAAACGCCCTTGAAAATCAAGCCCAAACGGAAATTACCTCTTTTTGACCTCAAAATAGAAGAGATAGTCCGCGGGCTGGATTTTTTTGCCGGATTGCGTGGCCGGAAGTACGCGCACGAGCGTTATCTCCTCGGCCTCGGTCGTAATCTTCTGGTTTAACTTAAAAACCTGGTCCACCTCGCCCGCGCCGCTCGAAAGATTCGCGCGGAGACGCACTGTCCCGGCTTGTATGCAGACGACGTCGATCGGACAGCGCGATTCTTCGAGGACCGCAAGCGGAGTTATTGAAACTCCCTTGGAAGTAATTTTTTTGTCGATCGAGGCTTCAACGATTTCAATCTCCCCTCCCGAAGTCGTCAAAAGAAGGCATTCGGAATAAGTTTGTTTTCCATCTTGTTCGACGAATGCTTCCTCCCCCTTCGTCCAAAAAACGAGCGCGTCGCTGTCGTTGGAATAGTTAGTTCCGGAAGCGGATACCATTTGTTCGAGGGTAAATTTTGCGTCGCTTCCCAAGGAAACTTCCGCCTGTCTCTCGCTAAAAGTTACGGAGAAAGTTTTATTTTCAGAACAAATATAAGTCGCCCGCGAAGTTGGCGAATATGCAGTTTTTAAATCCGTCGGGCTCTCGTAGGTCTCGTCTTTCTCGACATAATTTATATAGTAAAAAGCCCCGCCAATAACCGCTAAGGTAATAAGCACCCCCATTAAAATTTTCATACAATTAAGACGTTAAAATAAAGCTTTTCTTACCCCGCCCGCTTGCGCGCTTCTTTTGCATAAAATTGCACAACTGGCAGAATTTCGTATCGTGGGTCGGCCAATTCGTCTTCCTTAAACCATCGGATGTCGTCGTGCTCCTCTTTGTTGAAAACGAATTTGTCAGATTTCGCCCTGGCGAAATAAACTAGGTTTACGTGTCTATGGTCTGGCCCCATCGTTATATTTAAATAACCTGGCTGATATAAGTGTTTAAAGTTGGCGTCTTCTCTTTCCAGCCTATCGGCAATTATTTCAACATTGAGCCCAGACTCTTCTTCTATTTCACGCATGAGCGCTTGATCCGGATCTTCATTCAATTCGATATGCCCTCCGATTGGCAACCATATTTTTAATTTCTTATGTAGTATTAAAAGAATATTGTTATCGTGGACAATGTATGCTTCCGCAACAAAATCTATAAGTTCGTGTATATGGGCCATATTGTTACTATCTAGTTGTTATTAGATGATAACTCGGAGTAATTTATTCCCTTTCGATAGCGGCCAAGAACGTCCCTGACGTGCGGTGTAACTTTTTCAGGCAAATCGTCGTAAGGAAACCATTGAAGGTCCCCACATTTATTTGGCTCTTTGATACTTGGCTCTCCTGAGTATTTCAAAGCTTTGAAAAAGAAATCTACTCGTTCCCCCGTTTCATCATGTTTGGGTCGATAAATGACATGAACAAACTGTACGTCTTCTGGAAGAATTTCTATCCCGATTTCTTCCATCGCCTCGCGTATCAGTGCACGGAGGGGAAGTTCTTCTGCTTCAACGTGGCCAGCCGGAAGGTCGTAATATCCGTCACAATATCCTGTATTTATCCTCTGCCCTAACAAAACCTTACCTTCTTTTTCAAGGATTAGATACGATGCTGGAACTGCTTTATTTCTCTCGGACATATTTTATTTGATTTTATTAATCAATTCTAATTTTTTCTTGCGGGGCCAGGTTTTGAGTTCGTATTCGCGTTTCAGCGCCCGCGAGAGTGTCCGGAACTTTTCCGAATATTTAAGTATAACCGGCCGGCGGGTTTTGGTATATCTCGCTCCCCGCCTCGATCCATTGTGCGCCAGGACGCGCTTATCCAGGTTATTAGTGTACCCGATATAAAGCGATTTGTCCGAGCACTGCAAAATATAAACGAAGTACATATATTATTTTTTCTTCAGCAACTCCGCGAATTCGTGCTGAACCTTTTCCAATTTGGGGTTGATTATGACTTCGCAGTACGGATATCCGCGGTTGCGCTCGTAGAAATTTTTATGGTAATCCTCGGCTTCGTAAAATTTTGTGAACGGCTCGATTTCCGTGACGACAGGCGCACCCGCGGAATCGGACCCATTTATTTCTTTAATTATTTTTTCGGCCTCGGATTTTTGTCCCGGGGTTGTGTGGAAAATTACAGAACGGTATTGCGGCCCGACATCGCTCCCTTGTCGGTTTTTTGTCGTCGGGTCGTGGCTCCCGAAAAATACCGCGAGCAGGTTCCGGTAGGAAATTTGCGCCGGATCGTATTCAATATAAATCACTTCCGCGTGCCCGGTCTTCCCGGAGGATACTTGTTCGTAGGTCGGGTTTTCGATACTTCCGCCGGAATACCCCGGCAAAACTTTGTTGATTCCTTTAAGCATTTGGAAAACAGCTTCCGTGCACCAAAAGCACCCCCCTCCGAATACCGCAATTTCTTTTTGGGTGTCCATTTTATAAGAATATAATTTATTTAGCCAAAACAAAAACCACCCTTCGACAAGCTCGGGGTGGTTTTTGTAAGGTGTTACGCTCTTGAAACGTTTGTAGCGGCTGGTCCTTTTTCTCCGTCAACGACTTCGAAATTAACAGCATCGCCAACCTTCAATTCATCGAAGGTAACGCCTTGGAGCTCCTTGGAGTGAAAGAAAAGGTCCTTCGCCTCGCCTTCGCGAGCGATGAAACCGTATCCTTTCTCCGTAAGAGTCTTGATTGTTCCTGTCATGTTTTAATTTTGCTTGTAAATTCAGAAATTCGACTACATCTCTTGTTACCCCTATATTATACTATATTCTCTATTTTTTGCAAGTTATGCCCAGCCTAGTCATTATCCACGTTGATTTTATTGATTATTTCGTCCGTTCCAGCTTTATTTCTAGCCTCTATTTTGAGCCTCGCGGAAAGGTTCTCCAAGAGTTTTTTATACCCCTCTTCCGAGACGGCTCGTTCGGCTGAGGAGATCATATTGGAAGGATTTCGGACAAAAGTTAGGGTGTTTCCGGAAAATTCGTATCGCCCCTCGACGGTTGCAACTCCATTAAAGTCATCCGGCAGGAGTCCCGGGAAAGCCATGGTCAATATTGTGTAGTCGAAGCCCTCGATGGGCTGCCCAACATCGGCGACGCCTAGCCGAACCACCTCATCCATAAAATATTTTGCATTCCTATCGCTCACGGTTCCCGCGCTCCCCGCAAGCCATCCTTGGGTGTAAGCGTAGTATCCCGCGCCCGCGATTACTAATATTATTACCGCAATTAAAATTTTCTTCATACCAAATTATTATATAGTAAAAAGACCTACTCGCAAAATTAATTGCTTTCAGTCTTTTTCTTTTGACTTAGTGACTTTCTTCATTTTTGCCTGTCCCAATCTCGGCCCATGGTGAGGCGGTGATTGCCGGTGAAATAAGTCTGGTTCTTTTTGTAATCGGTACAGAATTCATAGTCGGTGTTCCCGACTTTGTACCAAATAAACGACAGTTGGGGTTTAAAACCTGGAAATGCCTTTATTCTTTCTTTCGTCGCTTCTCGGGCTTCTTCGACTCGTGCATAAGCTAGTGCTACTTTCATGCGTCTTTAACCCTCCTTTATACTTGAGCTAGTTTTCGGAACAGTAGCACCCAAGTTTTAAAATGTCAACTTTAAATCAGCGCATTTTTGTTATCAGCCACTTCCCGTCTACGCGCTCGATTGTGAGAATTACCGGGAGGCGCGCGACGACTTTCGTCCCGGTGTCGGCGTTTGCGACTTCGATTATATCCCCAGAGACTTCGTATTTGTTGTCATTTATCTTTGTAACCGTGCCGACTTCGATCCTCTCCGGCCACGGGCTCGAGGTTAACCTCCCCGGCGCTCCGGACGGGTTTTCTTTCCAGCGATTTAATAAATCCGGCGCAACAAATTCTTTATAATTTTCATCCATCACCCGCGCGACGGTTTCTTTGTCCGCAAGCAAAGGCACGGCTTTTAATTTCTGGCCAAAATTCTCGGCTATGATCCGAATCTCCGCTTCCTTAACGAAGTCTGTTTCCGGGGCGCTATTTCTCCATATCAGATACCCCGCCGCGACCAAAGCTAAAACTATAACAACTATTAATGCTCTATTCATATTATCTAGGACGTATTCGCGATAGTTTTCTCAAATTCGTCGATGAGGGGGATTTGGTAGGGGTTTATTTTTCTTTTGGCTTCTTCGAGCTCGAAAAAATCCCCGCGGTCGACTTCCGGGATTTCCATTTTTTTGCCGGAGCCTGGCGGCCAGTCAATTTCAATCATGTTGATTTTGATTTGCGTTGGATCCAAGTCCCCTTGGACAGCCCAGGCTTTAACGATCTTTCCGCTTTTATTTTTGACTTCCCCTAAATATTTAAAATTGCCCTCGGCTTTAAACCCGGTTTCTTCTTCGAATTCCCTTTTTGCGACATCCAAAAGTTCGTCCACGGTTTCGTTATTGTCCGCCTCCCCTTTCGGAATGCTCCAAGACCCCTCGTCTTTCTTAGCCCAAAAAGGCCCGCCGGGATGCACCAGCAAAACTTCCGGCTTGCCCGTCTGCGCAGGCAGGCCGTTTTTAATCCGGTACATCAACACCCCCGCGCTGGTTTTCATGTGTATATTATAACGTACGAGGTTTGTAATTTAAGCACTTGGGTCGCGGGGCCATTTTGGCCAATATGCAATCGGGGTATGCGCTTCTTCATAAGTGTAGCGTTTGATCGTAGATATATCAGCGAAAAATACTATTGCCCACCTTGCAACATCCTTGTTGTATGCGTTCTGGGATTTCTGAACAACGTCATGCCAGGCTGGAGTGAACTCTGGTGTAGTAATCCTCCAAAAATCCATAGCAGGCATAAATAACGCGCTTTTATTTTTGTGGAAAACTTCTTTTAAATCTTTGTCACTTTTTCCGATTCGCAGCCCCGGCGCGCTTTCCGCAATTGCTAAAGTGTAGCTTCCATTATCATAATGGGCCTTTGCAAGAAACTCTCCCTCTCCGCCGTTATCATATTTAAGAAAACGCAAGAAAAAATGATCATACGAATCATCCGGAAAAAATTGTTTTTTAATCCCGGGAAATTCTTTTTCGAATTCATCAAGCATTTCCGCAAGCGAAAAAACCGCCTCGTTATATATTTTCTGCGCGGCGGCAAAAAATGAGGAGACGGAGGAATATTTTTTTACAGATTCCCCGAAGGCTTCATCCACCATGGGATGGTAGTGAAAATATTCTTTGCTATCGGTATTCCCCTTCTCGCGTTTGTGGTTTAAATATCCGAGTTCTGCTTTGCGGTCATTTTGGTCAATTTTAAAATAAAATTCCTTTTTGGTTTCGGGTGGTAAATCAATAAATGAGATAAATTCTTTAGCAGCAGTGTCTAACTCTTCTTTTCCAAGCCCGAATTCAGTATCCGCATAATTCCTTTCTGCTATTTCTTTTTTGATCTGTTCAAGCGTCATAGATATAGTTTAGCAAATTCATCCATTTTTTCTAGGAAATATTTTCTTGCATCAAGGTCTTTGATATATCCGCCGACGTAGGATTTATGCCAAATTTTTTTTGTAAGCTGTTTTCGAATATTGGCGGGTTCGTCGTATAATTCTCCAAAGTCGATTAATACTATTTTGGACTTTTTGTCCAAGCCGTAATTCTTCGTAATGTTAAAACTTTTATCAATTACTCCTCGAGCCAGTAGCTCCTTATTAAAGTCTAGAACCACATCGATGATTTCATTAATTTGTGCTGTGGTAGAGCTTTCAAATACAGCATGCAGTGGAATGACTTTGTCCTGTTCGTAATCCAAGTCATTTAAAAATTTCGGATTACCAAGCCAACTCATAGGTATGGTTCGGCGCCCGATAATTTTAATGGACTCCTTGGCTTTCCCGTCTAGGTCTACAATGAAAGAAGGAATTTCAAAAATAGAGTGCTCTTTCTCATTTAGCAAATCTTTAAACATCACCCAAGCAGACGAAAGCCAGTGATGATATTTTTTTAGAACCCGCCCGTTCCCGAGATTGTAAACGCTATATTGCCATCCCTCCCCGAGTTTTTTCATGTTTAGAGTGAATTCCGGTAGTTGCTTTCTTTATTCCTTGAAGTACATGTTTTATGAGTATTTCCGACTCGATTTCATTTACTCCAAAATTCCACTTTTCCTGTTTTTTATTTTTATATTTCGCTCTTTCCTCAACTGGTAATGTTTTAAGGAAATCATTAAGAAATGAATTCATATTTCCTTTTTAACTTCCTCATAACATTTTTTGCAAAGATGGAATTTTTTAACTTTACTTTCGGCGTCCGGCGGGCTTAACAAAATCGCCCCGAATTCTTCCAGTTCTTCCTTGCACCTATCGCATTTTGGTTTGATGGCCATTTAGTCAATTAATTTTCCTAATAACCTGGAAGTAACAATATATTTTTTCATCTCTATATTTAGAACTGCTCCGGGAAGTCGTCTTTCTCCCAGGGGAAGATCGTGAATTCTTTGGATTCAAACGCGTAGAAATCTAAATTGAATTTGCACTTCTCGGTATTGATCCCAATTGCCGCGGTTTTAAGCTCCGCAACTTTATATTCCTCTTTGAAAATGCGCGAGACTTCCTTGAGGGTGTTCCCAGTCTCTGCGATTTCGTCGATGAGTAAAATCTTTTTTCCGGCCAGGTCGATGTTTGGCAAGTATAAAACCCGAAGATCTTTTTGGACATCTTTGTCGTATGAAGAAATTGTAACCGTTAAGACATTTTCCGTATTGCCCAACTTTCTTGCGACAAAATACAAAGGGATCAATCCCCCGTTGGCGATGCCGATTAAATAATCCGCCTCAAAACCGCTCGATTTAATTTTGTCGGCTAACTCCCCTAATCTTTCCTCAACATCTTCCCAGGTTAATTTAATCATCTCATTATTTTATCTCTCTGGAAACCTCGAGGCCGCTTAGGAGCGCGCCTTCGACTGTTGCAGTTTCTTTTGCGCTCGCGAGCGCCTCTCCAGCGAAATAAATTTTATTATTAACCGGTTTCCGCAATTCCAAATAAGCTTCTTCCGCGCCAACCGCAGAATAACTGTACGCGCCGCGTGCAAACGGATCGGCTGGCCAGTTGAAAACTTTGCTCGCGACAATTTCGTCACGTATCATTTTTTCCTCAACCTTAAAGGTATCGGCAAGCGATTTAATTCCTAGTTCAATAATGTCTTCGTCGCGGGAATTTTCAAACTCAAGCGCAAAACGCCCGGGGATCCAGCCGGTTAAGACGGGATGAGATTCCGGATACTGCGTCCACCAAGCCGTAACTTTTCCGTCGGTCAGCATAAAAGTCATCTTGCTTAAATCTTTTCCCAAAGCATTTAACCACCAACGGCTTTTGAACTGGGTGATAAATTTAATGATAGGTCCGAAACCTATTTTCGAGACTGCTTTCATTTTTTGCGGGATTTCTGGAATAAATTTCAGGGAAGGTATAAGGGCGACCGAAACCGTAACGATAACTTTTGAGCCCTCAAATTTCTTATCGTCTTTTGTTGTGACTGTAATTCCGTTGGGATTTTCTTCGATTAAACTTGTTTCACAATTTAAAAATATCTCAACGCCCTTCTTTCGACATTCAGATTCGAGAAAATCCAAAAGGGCCCCGTACCCTTCTTTAATCCTCCCCTGCAGCCACTCTTTCCCGCCAAGCCATTCGTCGCGAAGGGAAAACGTGCTTATGCGGTTCGGGTCCGCGGCGTCAAAATTCATCGCCATGCGGATAACCCAAGTACGAAGGCCTTCATATTTTTCTTCGTTAAAATACTTTTCAAGAAATTCTGCAACGGGCATATCTTCCGAAAGCTCCCGCAGCCTTGCGTCTAATTCATCGCGATACGCGGTTAACGGCTCGTCGTTAGCGGTCCCCGCGTCGTTTTTCCATATCTTGCCATCACGAAAACTCCACATCTCGCCTTCCATCGGGATATATGTTAAGCCGGCGTCCTTTAAAAGAGACTTTGTGACGCGAGCTTCACCGTGCACGAATTCCGCGCCGCCCTGCGCCGGATACCCGAATTTATTTTCCGGAATAGGCCAAATGCGCCCGCCGATCCGGTCGCGTGCTTCGAGGATTGTCACCTTATTCCCCGCCTTAACCAATTCCCGCGCGGCCATCAATCCGGCTGCACCCGCGCCAATTATTATGATTGAATCTGTCATTAAATCGAATTAACTTCCATTTTTAAAATACTTGCGCCGGTTTGGTCAAACGTGAAAGTCGCGTTTAATTTTTCTCCGGCCAAAACTCGCGGGAGCCAGTGCGGGTCGTCTATCCACATGCTTTCAAACGGTATAGATTCGTAATCGTGCCACTCCGGGCGCATCTCCTCGCTTTCCTGGGGCTCGCCCGCCCATTTCTCCGCAAGATATGCATGCACCTGCTGATTGAATTCCGGCTTCCCATCAAAATAAAAATCGATAGTCGCGACGTGCAAAAGGTCGCCCGGGCTTAGCGTCACGGAAATTTCCTCGTTGGCTTCGCGTATTAAAGCGTCCAAGATATCTTCCCCATCTTTTAACTTCCCGCCGACGCCGTTCCATTTCCCTTCCCCAAACCCGCGTTTTTTCATCGCAAGAAGAATTTGCTTTTCGAGCGGCCTATGTAGAAAAAGTAATGTCGTTTTTCTCATAGGGATTTATTGTTGCTGCGGGGCCAGGAATCGGACCTGGAACTCCTGCTCCAAAGGCAGGCGTGTTACCAATTGCACCACCCCGCAATTTTTAATTATTCCCTCAACCCATCCAGATATTTTTCTGTTCAAGTTTGTGCCTCTTTTAACCACTATTCTAATTAGGCCGTAATAGCCCTTGTGTATATTTTTCCGTTTTACACTCACGCGACCTTTTTTAAGATAAACAGACCGAAATCTCTCCGACGGGACATTCAAAATCTTAGACCAATAAGATATTGCTCTATTATAATCAGAAAACGTTTCGTGTATATAGAGTTCAAATTTTATATCTTCTTCTTTAATTTTAACTACTTCCTGTAGCCATTTTAAAAATACACATAGCATGTAAGGATCAGAATTCGAAAAAATTGTCCCCTGGCTTGGATTGTGTTCCTTCTGTTTACTGCCTTCCGCCCAATAGAGCGCGGTCCCAATAAGCCATAAATCTCTTCTTGAAAGCCTACTAACTTCTGCGCGAGCTTTCTCTTTGATTTTATCCGTCAAATCTACACGGTTTTTCTTTTTAATTAATCCTGCTTTTTGAATAGCGAGGAGTCGCTTCTCGGTAAGATTCTGTTTTTGCCTTTTTGATAAGCCAACGCCCCGTAGCCATAAAGATAAAGTTGATTTTGCAACTGGGATATTTCGAAGAATTTCCGAATAAGATTTACCTAGTCTTCGAAGTTTTACGGCCCTATTTTTTTCTTCGATCTTCTCTATCATACGAACCATTCTTATTATATCTATATTGTAGCACGTATGTTCTATTGCTTACAAGAAACGCGACAATTTACCACTCCGCGATGTCGCCAGCTTTTATTTCAATTTGGTCGGATTGGCGCAGCTTGTGTTCCAAATTTTTTCCAAATAGCGGAAAGTGTTTTGCCTCATCAAGAGCGTCGCTTATATTCCAGAGATTTTTATCTGTGGTAAGCCAGGAGTCGTCGTGCTTCAAAAGTTCGAACGGCGCCGAGTAGCTGCGGAGCGTTTTCTTTCGTGAGTCCAAAAAATATTCGTTGAAGTACGAGGCGGCGAGCTCCCGAACGGAGATATAAATCGGGTCGCGGTACCGCAGGACGGCGTGGTTTGTTTTACTGATCGCTCCCCATCTCGAGCCGTCTTTAAACAAAGCGACGACATGGTCTTCGTCGTCTTGGCTCGTTTTTAAATCCAAGAGCAGCGGCTTTTTCCCGTTATACCACAACGCCGCCGCGGCCAAGAGGGCGCCTTCGATGCAGTGCGCGTTATTTCTCCGCAGGGTCATGAGCGGAGATTTGTGCTCCTCTCCCCGCTTCTCGAAATTCATTGGGATCCCATCCAGAAAATCCTGGATCTTCTGCGGAGAGGTTAGCTTTTTGAATATTTTGAATTCCTTGATCTCCCCTGCTGGGAATTTTCTCATCGAAGGTTAAAAAGAAGTTACCGTAAAGTTTTTGAACTTGAGGTTGGCGTTGTCTCCACGGATCCCGACTTTGCCGGGAGCGGTGATCGGCGCGCCTCCAATGCCTTTATCGATCGCCGAGAGGATTTTCTTGCCATCCAAAAATACTTCGATAGTAACCGATCCGTCGGAATTATTTTTCGTCGTAGCTTCCGCTTTCTGCCAAGTGTTTAATTTAACCGCGTTGTCGGTGTAGCTTGTTAAGTTGTGGTAAGTCCCGCCGTTTGGAGAACCGCCCGGAACTTTTTTCTTGATGACAACTTTATTGTCGCGCCTGTGCACGGAGGCGTAATATAAATGTTCTTCGGATTGGTACCGCAGGAAAATATGCGCGCCGTCCCATTCGACGGCCGGGGTTACGGAAGTTGAATTATACCCTTGGTTTAATAAATCAAATGTAACTCTTGCGTCGCCGAAAGTTTTCTTGGAGGTCAGTCGGAAAATCGCGGAGTTGTTGGCGTTGGAGGATAGGGCGTTCGGCGAAGTCCCGCCGTCGGGAACTCCCGTCCATCCCGCGCCGCCTTGCGCGAATAGCGATCCGGAAGTCATTTCCCAATGCGGGGATACTTTCGCGGTGGAATTGGTTGGGCTCCAAAATGCAAATTCGTTCGTGATAATTCCGTCAGGGTATTGGAAGGAGTCAGTGAATAATATATTGCCTGCGGGAACTGTGGTTGGCGGCGGAGGAGGCGGAGTTGGAGTTGGGGCCGGAGCGGGTTGAGGAGATGGTGTGGGCGTCGGGGTTGGGGTCGGCGTTGGAACCGGCACAAAAACCGGAGTCGGCACTGGTATGGGATTTGGGACTGGATTTGGAACGGGCACTGGGTTCGGCACATTAACCGGAACCGGGACGTTCACGGGGATATTCACGGGCGTCGGGACCGGAACAGGAACGGGGTTGGTTGCTGGCGGCGGCGTTTCGTTTGTCTTGTTGCCATTAGACACAACTTCCGCGGCCGCGGCAGAAAGCTCACGGAATTCAATTCGGATATTTGTAAACGCCAAGGTCAGAAAAATATTCAGTCCAACGCTCACTGTCAGTATGGCTAAAAGGATATTCCGCTTCATATATATCAATTGTCACGTTTAAAACAGCGGGCTGGAATACAAAGAATGTGGATAAGAGAAAATCCCCTATATTTGATATAATTTAGAGCATGGAAAGCCCGATTATCCAATATTTACAGCAGTACCAATTGCTTGCGGTTTTTGTCGGGAGCATTTTATTTGGCGAGTCCGTAATCGTGCCCGCAATATTATTGTCCGCGCAGGGCATCTTCTCCCCCGTCGGAGTTTTCTTCGCGGCATTTTTTGGGACGGTCGTCGCGGACATAGGCTGGTTCCTCTTGGGCCGGCACGGCATAGACCTATTGGCGAAATTCTCTAGTCGAGTTCGGGAGCGCTATGCGTCGTATATAGAGCAGGTGGAACATCGGAACGAAAGGAAGCGGCTCATCTTTTTTATTTTGTTCAAATTTATCTACGGCGTGCGGATCCTTACCATTATATATTTCTCCCTGCATAGGATGCCGTTTATGCGTTTTGTGGGGATTGTGGCCGTGGGAACACTCATCTGGCTTTCGGTCGCTTTTGCGGTAGCTTGGCCGGCCTGGCGTTTTCTTTCGGAAAGGATCCCGTCGTTTGAGTCCCTGCAGTTTATGCTCCTTGGCATCTTGGGCGCCGCGATTTTGTTTCGTATAATTATACAATGGGCATCGAAACGAATAATAAAACCATAACTGCAGTCATTCCCGCATACAATGAAGCCTTGCGCTTGGGGGGCGTCCTTGACGTGATGGTTTCGTACCCGGGGTTTAAAGAAATAATCGTCGTAGACGACGGCTCCGCGGACGGGACTTCGGGCGTCGCTAAAAAATACGGGGTTAAAGTTTTAAGGCACGAAAAAAATCTGGGAAAAGGAAGGGCGATCGAAAGCGGCATCGCTTCGGGCTCCGGCGAAATCATTTTTATATCCGACGCGGACATCAAGGGACTCACGCACGAGATGATCGACGAAATAATCTCGCCGGTTAAAGACGAAAAAGTTGATATGTTCATCGGCCTCCAGGAACGGCAGATTTATTCGATCCGCCCGGTTTTGCTCTTCACTCCCCTTTTGGGCGGCGAGCGCGCGTTTACGAGGGAGCTCTGGAATAAAATCCCGCAGGAATATAAAGAACGCTTCCGCATGGAAACGGCTTTAAATTTTTATGCTCTTCACGAAGGAAAAAGTTTTCGGTACAAATATTTTCAAGGCTTGGGACAGACAACCAAAGAAAAAAAATATGGTTTTCGAAAAGGAATTACCGGGCGATTCAAAATGATCGGCGACATCGTCTCGGTAAATTGGCAGCTTCACGGGGAATCTCCCGCGGTGAGTTGGCCGGTGCGCTTGTGGCGCTCTTTTTTCACCCGCCTGCAAAGCGTTACTGAACAAGAAATTAAATAATTCTTAGGATTTTTTTACGGCTGAAAAAGTTCCTCTGGTTCGAATTTAACTTCTTGGACGCCGGAAAATTGCTTCGCGGTTTCTTCAATTTGCGCCCACAAAATCGTAACTCGGCAGGATCCCCCACCCGTCCAATGTTCCGGATCGGCAAAAGCTAATATCAAAGTTCCCTCATCGAGCTTGATGTCTACGAGTTCAACTCCCGGTAATGGATATTCTGTCGAAATTCCGCGGTCGACGTCGGATTGCGTGATATTTCCGCCAGCCAGCAAAAGTTTAACCGTCTCTTCAATTTTTGCGAGTGATTCGGTTGCTTGGATTCTTCGCTCTATTGGGTCAAGCCCGGCTTTCGAGCACATAATATTTCCGGAGGTGTCTTTATCTTTCGATTCGTTGTAATAGTAAAGCCGCACAACTTCGCCATGGTTTTGGGTATTTTGCGGAGTTTCCGGTTCGCGGAAAAACACAAAAGCCCCCGCGGCCAACAGCACTAGAATAATAATCAGCGCAACATATCTAAAATTCGTTTGCATACTATATTATGACGTTTTATCGCCGGTAATTCTTAAGACCGCGAGTTCGAGAGGAAGCTGCGGGAGGTAGGCGATTTTTAATAATGGGTATGCGTCGTTTAGACTGTTCAAGATCGCCTCGAATTTTTTAAGCTCGTTTGCGCTGGCGGAATTTTTAAGCTCGGCAAGTTCCGATTCGGGCAAAAATTTTGCAAGCTCGCTCGCGTAGTTCGGGTCAATTTTTAAATACACGAGGAAGCGGAAATTCCGGATCAATAATTTTAAAAATGCTTTCTGGTCGAGGCCCTCCTCCGTGCCTTTGTGAATTATCCCGAGCGCGGTTTTCGCGTCTTTTTCAAGAAGCGCTTTTGTCATATTTTCCAAAAGTTCGCGCTTCGGCACCCCGAAAATTCCACGAATTTCATCCGCTCCAAAATCTCCGGAGCTCGCGGACAGGGCTTGGTCGAGCATGCTTTCGGCATCGCGCAAAGATCCTTCGGACAAAACCGCGATTATGTTTGTGACCTCCGGGTCGATTTTTACTTTTTCTTTTTTAATGATTAGCTCAAGGGCTTTCTGGATGTCCTCCTCCCCTATTTTCCGGAATTCAAAATGCTGTGTCCGGGAGATTATCGTGTCGAGGATTTTATCAAGCTCCGTCGTCGCTAAAATAAATATCACGTGTTTTGGCGGCTCCTCCAAAGTTTTTAGGAGCGCGTTGAAAGCTTCTTTGGTGAGCATGTGCACCTCATCGATGATATAAACTTTATATTTTGCTTTAAAGGGGAGCGAGCGGATTCCCTCCCGGAGCGAGCGAATTTCGTCGATTCCGCGGGAAGAGGCGGCGTCGATCTCGATTAAATCCAAACTCTGCCCGGAAATAAATTCCGCGCATACCTCGCATTTGTTGCAGGGTTCTTCTTTTTCGCAATTTACCGCCCGCGCGAAAATTCTTGCGATGGTAGTTTTTCCGGTTCCAGCCGGGCCCGAAAAAAGATAAGCGTGCGAGATGCGCTTTTTTTCGATGGCGGCGCGAAGAACGTCCACGATGGTTTTTTGCCCGACTATCTCCTCAAAAGTCTGCGGACGGTATTTTCTGTATAAAACCTGGCTCATCTCCTCGCAACAAAAACCACGAATTTATATCCGAGAAAGTTCCATGCAAGGCTCGCGATGGCCCCGAAAACCGCGCCCATATTGGCCCATTGCTTCGGATCGAGCCCGCCGAAGGGCGCTGTAAAATTAACGACAAGTGAAGCTACCCCGACATTTAAAAGCAGGCCGCCGAGCGAGACGATCAAAAATTTAACGTAATCTTGGATTCCCTGCGGCGAGGAGGCTTGGAACGTCCAGGTTTTATTCCAGAAGTAACTATTGAAGTTAGCGACAATAAAACTTGCAGATTTGAAAAACGTGTACGGTAGGCCTGAAGCTGCCCCGGTGGAGACGATTAAAATATTCAAAATCCCGAAATCTATCGCGGCATTCAAAATTCCCGTCAGGACGAATTTCCCCAATTGGAAAATAATGCTTATAAACTCCCCCAACTTCCGCGCGATGATTATCCCGATTACCGATAAGATAGGAAGCCCCACCAAAAGTATGAGGTTCTGGCTTGGAAGCGCGATATTGTTATTTTGGACCGTGGGGATTAGGAATAGGCCCGTCAAAAACCCCATCACGGCACTTATCAAGATATCCTTCTTCATACTTATTCATAATATCATATAATTTAAATATGTCTGGAAAAACTTTCTTGGCGCTTGTGGGGATACTCCTCTTGGCCGTTTTTTTACGATTTTGGGAAATAAAAGAAATTCCCCCGGGGCTCTACCCCGATGAAGCCATGAACGGCAACAACGCCGTCGAGGCGATGGCGCGGGACGGCCTTTCGGTTTTCTACCCCGACAACAACGGGCGCGAGGGGCTTTTTATGAATATCCAGGCGCTTTCTATAAAAGTTTTCGGGTCGACACCTTGGGCGCTCCGTATCGTCTCTGGAATATTTGGGGTGTTAACGGTTTGGGGAATTTTCCTCTTGTCGAGAAAAATGTACCATCCGCTCGCCTCCCGCAACAAGATCGCGCTTTTCGCCGCATTTTTTCTCGCAACAAGTTTTTGGCATATAAATTTTTCGCGTATTGGTTTCCGGGCGATAATGGCCCCGTTTTTCCTCGTCTGGGGCCTTTATTTCTTTTTTAAATTTTATAAAGACACCGGCTCCCCAAAATCGCAGATGATCTCGGCGGCCTTGGGCGGGCTTTTCTTCGGCTTGGGCTTCCATAGTTATATCGCGTACCGTATCGCCCCGCTTCTCCTTCTGCTCCCGATCGTATCCGGCTGGAATAGGATCAGGCGCGAAACCTGCTTCCCCTGCCTCACCTTAATTTTTATTTTATTTACGGCGATTGCGGTAATTCCTCTGGGTTTATATTTCCTCGACCATCCGCAAGA
>Ga0209542_10008997_pt1 | contig 18455 bp, 24 predicted proteins | sample RifCSPhighO2_01_FD_184028 | JGI IMG/M metagenome (GOLD analysis project Ga0209542, IMG submission 184028) | Soil microbial communities from Rifle, Colorado - Rifle CSP2_plank highO2_0.1 (SPAdes) (version 2) | ecosystem: Environmental > Terrestrial > Deep subsurface > Rock core/Sediment ...
TTGCAGGGCACACAATGTGGTAGAGGAGCAGATTCCTGTTGTGTTCCTTATTGATGTGTTTGGACACTCGGTGATTATATGACGGCAAGCGACCGCGCAGCAGAGCTGCGCGGTATACCTAGGGAATCAAGAGAACTTGGCCTTGATAAACCGATATTAAGCAATTTCTCGACAGAGAGCCATGATTCGGTGTCGAAATGCGCTGCACTGCTTGGACAGGTGAAATATACGTATCAAAAACAAGGCCCCGCATATGAGAAATTGTTAACAGAATATAAGCAGAGATATGGAATGGATCCAGCGTCGCCTTCAATGGCAAACGCGTATGATGCGGCGACGATTCTCATCGATCAGCTGCGCGCCGGCAATACAACGCCAGACGCGATTCGAAACGGCATCTTGCGGGTTACCAACTACTCGGGCCCAACCGGCGACAGTATTTCATTTGATGTGAACGGTCACTTGAGCATTCCAAAAAGCGATTTCGTCATCAAGACATTCAGCGATGGAAAATTTGTTGTGGTTGAGTAAATGCACCGGAAATAATTACACTCCCGTCGATTCCTTCGAAAGAAGCCACATTGCTTCAAACATGGCGCGAAACGCGTCGGCAATATCTTTGCTTTCTATCTTGACCGTAAAATATTCCTTCTTGCCTGAGGTAATGAGCGTGTTATTTCCGAAAATAGCAACTTCGGTCGCAAAAGGGGAGAACTCTTTGGGCATAAAGCGGATGTGTCGGTATTTGCCCGAGACTTTTGAGGCATAGAGATGCGAAGCTTCGCTATCGTCGATTATTTCCCGCAAAAGGAAATTCTCTGAGAGAGTGGCATAGTTCCACTTGTTGAGCGTTCGTTCAAAAACGTCCTCCACAAGCGCGGTGTTATTCATAAACAGAACTTCACCTTTGACGATGAATACATCGTCGTAGGCGCGATCAAGCGCATCTTTTCCCTCATAAATCATAATGCGCGGCCGGTCGTCGCTTTTATTGAGCATTGCCTCGAACTGCGGCAAGGCGCTCTTGATTTCGTTTAATTTGATCTCAGCTTCTGTGAGAATTTTCTTTGGATGCTGGGGCGCAAACAATGTCTTCTTTCCCTTTGTAATACGCGACACAAAGCCCTTTGCCTCGAGATCACTAAGGACCAAATAGGCGGTTGGACGTTTAACGCCCGCTTTGCGGGATACCTGAAGCACCGTCGCTTCGCCATATTCCAGGAGGGCCATGTAGACCTCTACTTCCTTCTCTTCGAGCCCGACCCCTCGTAAAACGTCATGTGGATTCATGTCTTGAAGTATGGCCATAATTTAGTAATTGTCAATTAATTTGACATCAGGCACTCTAATTTTACATAAAACGGCTCTAAAAATGCCCCAAAATAGGTCAATTTCATTGACGCCAATATCATGCATGGTGTACTTTTCACACCGAAGTCGGAATTTAGTCAAGACCCGACTTCCTAAAAAATTATGAGGAACTCACATATTGCACTCGTCTTGGGCGGCATTGCCATTGTTTTGGGACTCTTTATTGCAGTCCGCGTGGTATTTCCCGCGGCTCAGACAGCTGCGACGGGTACGATTTCGCAACCCATCCGCATAGGCGCAGCGCTCGGACTCTCGGGAGAGTGCGCTAATTACGGTGAAGGGGAACTCAAGGCCGTCGAACTTGCCATTTCAGAAGCGAATGCATCGGGTGGTATTGAGGGCCGGCAATTGAAACTGGTGAGTGAAGACACATTGTGCAGTCCAGAGGGCTCGGTCAACGCGATGAAAAAATTGATAGAGGCCGATCATGTGGAAGGTATCATCGGACTGACATGGGGCGACAGTTTCCAGGCAGGCTTCACCGTCAACAACGCAGCGCATATTCCCGCCATTGCTCCGTCGGCTGCACTCGAAGCACTTTTTTATAACAAGGCATCCGTGACGTATACGTATTCGACGTGGTTTCCGGAAGTGGATGAAATTGATGCATTAGAGAATCAAGCTCAGAAAATGGGCCGTATGCGCTTTGTGATCGTCCACGACACTGATACCTACGGTGCGATGCTCGCATTACAGTTTGTTAAACAGGCACCCGAACATAATTTGCAAATCATGGGTGAGTATTCGGTCCCTGTTGGTACACAAGACTTTAGGACAATTATCATCCAGATTAAAAATAAGCACCCAGATGGTGTTGCGCTATTTTTTCAGGCCCCGAGTGCTAAAACATCCTTCCTTAAGCAGGCTCGTGATCTTGGCCTCAGTGTTCAAGCTTTTACTGATGCGAGCATTGAAGATGCATCCCTGCTCAAAAATTATTCCGGCGTCATGGAAGGCCTCATCTACACCCGCCCACGTACGACCGGCGACGTCAGTTCATTTTCACAAAAATTCAAAGTAATGCATGGTGTGGATGCGGTCGGAGCAAGCGATGCAAATGCATATGACGCGGCTCGTGTTCTCATCGCAGCACTCACTGATCACTACAAAAATGGGACTGATCTAAATGCTGCAATCGCCCACGTAGATATTCCAGGCACGGCAGTCGCACGCATTCGATTCGACGACTCCCATCAAATCACGGGTGCAGAGTTCCAGATCAAAACGGTAGAGAATGGACAGTTCGTCGTGCTGCAATAGTTTTGGTACTTTTCTTTTTTTGCGCTCGGTAAAAGGCCGTTGTGGTATAATAAACGAATGGCCAATATCACCATCTCAAAAAAAGACGTGCAGAAAAAAGATGGAGTTGTCGTACTCTCTCTTAAGGAATACCAGCGACTGTTGAGGGCGGCGGTACCTACTACATACCTCGCCGGCAAGGCAGCGGAAGATCTGGATACATTGTACGATCAGGGCATGAGAGATTTCAAAGCCGGACGGACCCGGAAGCTCCGCTCATTGGCAGATCTTCGTTGACATGCGCATCAGTAGTATCGAGACAACGCCGCAGTTCGATCGCCACTATCGTAACTTGTCTAAACGGGTGAAAGAAGCGGCAGAGAAAAAAGAAATTTTATTCAGAGCCGACGCTTTTCATCCTAGTCTCGATACGCATAAACTCCGCGGGAAAGATCGAGACGCATGGGCATTCTCGATTAACAGAAAGTATCGAATCAAATTTGCGTTTATATCCGAAGGTGTCGTTCTGTTTTTAGATGTCGGTACCCATGACATCTATCGCTGATATGGCGTTCTTGGCGACAAAACAACTCACAAAACGTTTTGGCGGCGTGCACGCGCTCGACCACATTGACGTTGTGTTCGCGCCAGGAGCTATCACCGCACTCATCGGACCGAATGGTTCGGGCAAAACTACTCTCGTGCATACGCTAACCGGACTGGTACGTGCCGACAGTGGGACGATTGAGATCGACTCAGCAGTGCTGCATTCTATGCGCGCCACCGATGCCGCCGCATACGGCATTACGCGCACGTTCCAAAATTCGCGGCTGATTTTGCAGATGAGCGTACTCGATAACCTACTCATGGTTCTTACTGAACGCCCCGTATGGAAAGCGCTTTTTGTGCGACACACAACAGAGCATGTGCAAGAGGCCAAACGGATACTCCTGCGAATAGGCTTATGGGAAAAGCGTGATGATAAAGTGGAGTCACTTTCATATGGTCAGCGCAAATTGCTGGAGATTGGGCGCTCGCTTGCAGCCGACGCGCGAATTTATTTGCTGGACGAACCGTTTGCGGGTCTTTTCCCCGAGATGGTAAAGATTGTCTCTGAAATTGCGCGAGAGCTACGGGCGAAGGGGGCTGCCGTCGTTCTTATTGAGCATGATATGGCACTCGTTCGCGAGCTTGCGGACTATTGCTATGTCCTCGACAGTGGAAAAATCTTAGCCGCAGGATCTCCGGAGCAGGTTCTTGCACATCCAGATGTTATCGACGCGTATTTGGGCAAATAATTATGCAAGAACCTCTTCTCAAGCTGGAGCATGTATCGGTGCAGTATGGGGGTATACAGGCGCTGGACGATGTAGATATTGAAATAGCCGAAGGAGAGATTGTCGTCCTTATGGGGCCCAACGGCGCCGGTAAATCCACGGTGCTCAAGTCGATAGCGGGGCTCGCGCCGACGACATCCGGTTCTATATCCTGGAAAGGTGAACGACATGTCGCCATCACACACCAACTTGCCGCTCGCGGCATATCCTATGTACCGCAGGGCCGCCAGATATTTAAATCGCTCACCGTCTATGAGAACTTGGAGCTCGGGGGTTTGGGCTTGTGTGCATCTGACCGTACACAACAAATTGAGGACGTGCTTGCGATGTTCCCTGTGCTTACGCACAGACTTCACGATGCTGCTGGAACACTTTCAGGAGGTCAACAACAGATGCTCGCGATCGCGCGCGGGCTTATAAGCAGACCGCGCCTGATACTTTTAGACGAGCCGTCATTGGGACTTGCGCCAAATATTGTAAGAGGGTTGTTTGAATTGATTCATCAGATGAACGAACGCCAACATATAGCCTTTCTCTTGGTGGAACACAGCATCAAATCCGCTCTTGCGATTGCGCACCGCGCATACGTACTCTCATGCGGTGCGGTAGTAGCGCATAAACCGGCCAATGAGATTGAAGGCAGTAAAATTCTTGAAGAAGTATTTCTCGACTTGAGATAATTACTTCCACTCCGGCCGGAGGATGTCGGCAAATTGAGTGAGAGGAATGCGGACTTCGAAGGTGCCGGCGGCGTAGGCCGCCGCCTGGTACGGCTCGATGAGGAAGACGAGTGTGTTGCTATCTACAACGAAGTTGGAAAAGTTTTCTTCTGTTGGTGCCAGACCTTCTGCAAAGATGGAGGCAGAGGCGTCTTTGCCAAGGCGTTCGCTCAGCTGCTGCTTCACATCGGTAAGAGCGATCGTGGAAATGCGTTGCAAATAATCAGACTCTGGCTGGAAAAGATTGGAGAGCTTCACATCGTTGCCCTCCGCGTCGAAGGTAAACGTTTTGAAAAAGCCATTTGGATGCGCGCCGCCGGTGTCGATATACATGTCGTACTCGTACGAAATCAATCCATCGTCTGCTCCCGCATACTGTTTGTACTTCGCATCATACGCATACTTACGTCCCATCGAATCGAGCATCTCCTTTTCCGGCCCACTGATTTGATCAGCATTGATATTTTTCTTGAACTCGGCAATGTCATTCTGCACATACACTTCCATGGTGTCGCGCGCTCTTTTATCGGCCGGTCCACTCAGCGACGTGCGAGCGGGATAGGAAGCCGCGACCGTGTAGTATTGTCCCTCTTCCGTGTACTGCATCTCACCAGCAATCACTTCTGAGCCAGAGAGAATGTGTGTGTCGCTCGTAGGATCCGTGAGCAAACGACCGCCATACCAAATGCCAACTCCGATCCCCACCAATGCGATGAAGATGAGAATATTTTTCATTCCTCAACTATAGCAGACTGCTATTTTGTTGAGAGATTCCAGAGTGTTTCAAAAAATTCTCTATATCCTTCCGCAATTTCTTTCCCTAAAACAACAAAAGATAGTGTGGGTTTTCCAAAAATGTTGAGGTGCACGCTGTCCTCCCAAATATCAGTATCAACGAGACCCGTCCGAAGCCCGGGGAGCATTCGGTGATCCCAACCCCAACGCTCGCCTTTCATTTTTTTTAAATCTTGAAACGGCTGGTCGGCACCGATATAGCGAATCGTAATATTGCGCTCTTTTCGAATCATCTCGTATTCGTCGGCTAGGTGTTCAGCAGTCATAATCGTCCAATATTTGTCTTGCGCGCCCCCAATGACGTCGATGCGTGACCCTTCTGGAACTCGTTCGAGCGTTTGAAGCTCGCTGGCGACAAATGCCGTATCCCCTTGAAATATTTCGAAATCTTGGTCATGCGCTCCCGAATAACGATCTTGCAAAACTCTCACCAAGCTTTGCGCACCGAGTTTTTTCTCTTCCAACAGAGACATGATGCGCAGAGGCGTGTTAGCGGAAAATTTTTTTCGGCCATTTTGAATAACATGTTTTGCAAGACCGAGTTCTTCGAGACGCGCTAAGGCGTTGTATACGAACTGTTTATGAAGACCCGTTGCAAGGACTAGCTTGGAAGATCCGGTGTCACGCCGAGGCAGAAGCGCGAGGTATACAGCTGCCTCTTTTCGGCTCAGCCCCACCTTTTCGAGACTTTTAATAAGTTCTTTGTAATCAGTTTGGTCAAAAATCTTTGCCATATGATAAATAATCGGCTTATTTAAAGAGTATAATTGGCGCATTTTTAGTCGTCAATATATATTGACCAAGTGTGGCGAAATCTATATGGTGCAGCTATGAAGAAAGTCATTCTTGGTGCGCTGGCGGTTGTTGTTTTGCTGTCAGTCGGCGGATACTGGTGGTTGGGACACGAGCAATTGGCACAAGAGCGTGATCCAATCACCATCGGTATACTCACCGATCTTTCAGGACCGGCAGCTTATTGGGGCGAATCCACGCGAGCTGGAGCCGCGCTCGCTGCAGAGGATCTAGAAAACAAAGGGTACAGAGTGAAATTTATCTACGAAGATTACAGTCTTGATAGCGCCAAGGCTGCGAGCGCGGCACGAAAGTTAACTGAGCTCGATGCGGTTGATGCCATTTATGCTGAATTTAATCCCGGAGCGATCGTCGCATCTACGATTGTAAAGGAAAAAAATATCCCAATGATATACGATGCAGCAGTTGTCTCTCCCCTCAAAGAATCCCCACACTTTTTTAAAACGTATCTCGATTATGAAGCCGGCTGCGCAACGATTGCGCAGAAATTTAAAGATGAAGGAGTCACCATTATGGGAGTATTGCAAGTAAATCTTGAGTTTGGAGAGCTCTGTTTGGCGGGTGTGAAGAAAGTGTACGGAGATCAGCTCGTGTTTCATACGTACAATCTAGGTGATACGGATTTTCGAACCGCTCTCTTGAAAATAAAAAGTGGTGGCGCGGAAGCTGTGATCAACGTTGGATTTGAAGGTGATACATACAACACGCTGCGCGTTATTCGAGACCAAGGATATATGATGCGGTATGGCACTGTTGATGATTCTATTAGTGAACAAGTGCAAAGTGATTTTGCAGAAGAATTAAAAGGCGCGTGGACATTCGGACTCAAAGATCCTCCACAAACGTTTAAAAGACGCATTGATGCGATAAGCGGCAACCGAATTTCGAACTACTATGGCGCGAGCGAAGGATATAACCACATTACGCAACTCGTCCTCGCGCTCAGTGATTGCAAGCACGACATTGCTTGCGTCGATACGCATATTGCGTCTTCGGGTCCAGACGAAAATACTGGATTTCAAAAATACATCGACAGGATTGCACAGTTGGATATGTTAATCCAACGCTACTAATAGTCGTGAGTTTAATGTCGGCGTTTTCCGTGAAATTTTTGGTGGATCTCTTTGAGATGCTTGTCGGTCACATGCGTATAGACCTGCGTGGTTGCGATATTGGCGTGGCCGAGGAGTGCTTGGACGCTTCTTAGGTCGGCGCCGTTTTCGAGGAGGTCGGTGGCAAAACTATGCCGAATTACATGTGGAGTGACTTTGCGGGTAATGCCTGCTTTGATCGCGTAGCCTTTAATGAGCCGCTCCACCGAGCGGGGAGTAAGCGCGTCGCGCGCGTTGCCGCCGCGCGTGTAGCGGACGAAGAGCGCGTCCTCCGTATCACCGCGCGCTTTCTCGTATTCACGAATCGCTTTTTTTGCATCATCTGAAAGAAACACCACTCGTACCTTTTCGCCCTTGCCACGCACCGAAAATTCATCGCGACTCGTGTCGAGATCGCGCGTGAGTGCGCACAGCTCCGAAACACGAAGTCCCGTGGAGAAAAATAATTCCATAATGGCGCGATCACGGAGCGCGGTAAGAGAAGCGCCGGTGGGTGCCTTTAATAGCCGATTCAATTCGTCATGAGATATGAGATCGAGATCGCGTTGACCCACCTTGGCGAGTTCGATGCGCTCCGGATTCAGGCTCTCGATACCGCGCTTGCGCAGAAATTTGAGAAACGCTCTGAGCGCGATCATATAGTAGTTTTGTGTCTTCTTTTTCATGTCGCCCGAAGTGCCGGGCTGACGATTGAGCCAGATGCGAAATTCGCGCACCGACTTTTCATCGAGCTTGGCGGGAGAAGTAATCTTGGTCTGATTTAGAAAGCGGGAGAGGTATCGATCATAATTCTCCATCGTTTTCACGCTCCGACCTTTTTCGATTTCTAAGTGTTCAAGAAACTCGGTCTTCAAGGATTTCAAATCGGTGCTCATGTTTTGTTTGTAACGAGTGGAAGAATGTCGTTCAGGTGATCGACGACATAATCCGCGCCTTCCGACTCAAGCAATTCGCGCGTTCCAATGCCATGTGTGACGGCGATCGTAAACGCGCAGCCAGCCGCTTTCCCTGCACCAACGTCTGCCTCAGTGTCGCCGACCATCACGCTGCGCGAAGGTTCAACACCAAGGTTTTCGCACAGTTTCAAAATTCCTTCCGGGTGTGGTTTTACGTTTTGCATAAGATCCGCATGCATAATCGCATCGAACTCATCCTTGATACCAACATGATCGAGAAGATCGAGCACGTTGGTCGCCCGATTGGTACACATACCGATCTTGAGCCCGCCTGCTTTCAGCGCGCGCAACAAATCGTGGAGACCTTCGTACGCCTCAAAGAGATCGAAGCGCTCCGCTTGAAACGCGCGATGCTTGGTCACGAGTTCATTCGAATCATGCTTGGGTGCAAATCGTCCGTATGTTTCGTGTGCCGGGCGTCCGCCGTATTTTCTGAGTTCCAGGATGGATGGCATTGCGTAGCCATGACTCGTCAACACGTGCTCGATCGACTGACGGGCGAGTTCGCGCGTATCCAAAATGGTGCCATCAGCGTCAAAAATCACTGCCTCAAGCTGTTTCACCCCGTTAGAAATAGAACGCGAACTATCAAGCATGGGCTTTTGGTCGTGCGTGTTCATACTGTGTGTGTTGCCGCCTCAGAACTCGCGCGTTCGCGATTTCTAACGGGGTTCATATCGCGATTGTATCATTTGCGACTTCACAGAGAACTTCATTTTTCTGCTATATTCGGGGTATGCGAAAGCTATTGGTGATCGCAGCAGAGCAAGAAAAACACGGGAGCGGGCCGGGCCTCCGCCCCGCCGACCTACGCTACGCCGAAGGCTCCGGCGAGGCGAGAGCGGGCTCTGGCCTCGCGAAGGCGGGGCCGCACACCCTCAAAAAAGAACACGAAGAAACGTTACACACTTTCATCCCGAAAGAAATTTCGGTGGTGATCGCCACTCCCGAAGAAGCGCCCGTACACTACATCGATGCCGAAATCGTTGCTGCCTTCCCGATGCGCATGCCGCCGCTCGAAAGTGTTCCGCGCGCCAAGTGGTTGCATTCCTTTTCTGCGGGCGTCGACAAAATTCTCACGCCCGCGGTCGCAGAGTCGGATGTACTACTTACCAACTCCTCCGGCGTCCATGCGACACCGATCGCCGAGCACATCTTGGGTTTTATTCTCAACTTCACGCGCGAATTTCAAAAAACATTTCGCAATCAAGAAAAACATATCTATGAAAAAAGTCAGTCGCTGCGCGAGGTGTGCGATTCGGAGATTTTGATCGTTGGCCTCGGCGAGATCGGGAGGGAGACGGCGCGACTCGCAAAAGCGTTTGGAGCACACGTCAGTGCAGTTTCACGTAGCGGCAAAAACAAACCGGATTTCGTTGATCGATTGGAGGCAAGCGACAGACTCGACATGCTTTTAGGGGCAGCAGATTTCGTGGTGATCACGCTGCCGCACACCGACGAGACGCACGATCTTTTTGACAAAAAGAAATTCGCGCTGATGAAATCATCAGCAGTCGTCATCAATATTGGACGCGGTGGCATTATCAAAGAGGATGACCTCATCGACGCACTTCACGAAAAGAAAATTGCCGGCGCAGCGCTCGACGTATTTGAAAAAGAACCACTGCCGAACGACTCGCCGCTGTGGGATCTGGAAAACGTCATCATCACGCCACACCATTCAGGCCTCTCGCACCGATACATGGACCGCGCAATTGCACTCCTTATCAAAAATCTCGACGCGTATTTAAAAGGAGAACCGCTACCCAATCTCGTCGACAAAAAGTTGGGGTATTGACGCAAGCAACGATCTCGCGCACTCTCATCACAGAAGTTTCAACGGGAGGGCGACGTGGGCGACGATGTCCAAATTATCGATCTGAACCAACCGATCCGCATCCTGGCGGAAAGTGCTACCGCCGGAAAAACTGAGGTCTTCGAAGAGATCGACATTACCGATCTCGTCGACAAACTGAGGAGTGAAGGCAAGCGCGTCGTCGTCAGCGCGCGAAGAGTCGTGGTCAACGGTCACGCCAACGAACTACACCAGCACCGTGGTTGGACCTTTCAATTTACCGAGCATGTGGAGAACGAGGGTTCCGTACGTCGTGACGGAGAGGCGGTTCCGTTTAGATCGCATAATTTGATCGCGATTCCGCCGACTGTGCCGCACTGCGTCGGCACGACGCGCGGCTATCCGCTGCCTCTTTATGGACTGTACATTAGCTACGAAGGGGACAAGTCAGGGTAGCGCACACGAAAAATCGGCGGCGAGCAAAGGTTGCTCGCCGCCGATTCGATTTCTATATCTTGACGCGACTAGAACCCGAAGAACGAACGGAGATCCCGAACGAATGCCGAGAATGAGAACGATGATTCTGCTTGTACAACCGAACCATCGACATTGACCTGTCCGTCTGCATTTACGTTCGCGACATCGGAGGGACCGCCTTCGTACGAAGTGTCGCCCCCGGGAAATCCGCTCTTGCCATACCCATGCGTCGGGTCGGGCATCACGGAGCCGCCGCCATTCACACTTCCAGATCCATCCGCCGAAATTCCCTGGTCTGGGTAACAAGGATTAATCCAGATCCAATTGGTATAGGTACACGGGTCGGTGTAATAATCATACCAACCGCCGCCGTTGTAATCATCGTCGGACACATTGGCGCCAAAGTTTATGTTGTCATTTGAGCAGGGGACATTAATGCCGTTGCAAACTTCTCCCGGATACGGTTCTGGATTCGGCGGAAGAGGAACAGGGTCGCCATCGTAATAGTACGCGCCGGGTGGTTCGACATGTACACCATCAGAGACGTTGTAATCGGCGGTCACATTGCCGTCGGACCCGACGACTACGCTGCCATTTGATCCACCGCTGATGTTGCCACCGGAGCACACGAATTCGCAGTTCGGGCCGCTGCGGCCCACGTATGTACCATCGGGGCACAGCATCGCGTCCATCGTGCACATCTGCGCAGAGGCAAACGACGCGACCGCCAAGACGATCGCGGCAAAGACTGCCGGAATCGAAACTAAGATTAACTTATTTTGCATACATTTTATTGCGAGTGATTAATTGCCAAAGGATACAAGAAAATTGTACCTCTCGGGGGTGAAGACGAACAGGCACTTATCCCCTTACCACGCCCAGAAATTTCCTGCGAGAACTTGCTGATAATCCTTCTCCTTCATTTGATTTCAATACGAGATATGTATATACTACGCATATGCAGAAGCCGGTCAAGTGGAGCCCGGATAAAAACGAGTGGCTTCGCAAACATCGGGGAATCTGCTTTGAAGACGTTGTTGCGGCAATGGAATCGGGTCTTTTGTTGGGAGTTGAGAAAAATCCCAGCATGCTGCATCCGAATCAAGATATGTTGATTGTGAAGATACGTGAGTATGCATACGCAGTACCGTTTGTAGAAGATAGTAAAAAAATATTCTTCAAGACGATATATGCGAATCGCAAATACACAAAAAAATACCTATTATCAAATAAGTAAGCGACGTATGAAAAAGAAATATCATCTCCCGCCCAAAATAACAGAATTTTACGACGACGAAGATCGAACGCTGTACGAGTCAATCGAGCGCGGTGAATGGAAGCCGTTGCCAAAAAAGGAATTCGAGGCGATGAAAAAACGCCTTGAAGAAGCAGCGCGCTACACCATGCGCAAAGATACGAGTATCAGTATTCGCCTATCCGCTGCCGATTTGAATGGTATCAAAGCGAAAGCAATGGAAGAGGGGATGCCCTACCAAACCCTCATCGCCTCTCTCATTCATAAATACGCGCATAAAGCGTAGTGCTTATATAAGCGACCAGAGATTCTTAAACACTTCGCGCTGATCATGAGCGAATGTCGCGTCATGAATTTCCACCAAATAGAACGGCTCGCGGCGCGTGTTAATCATGATTACATAGTCGCCAGCGACCCAGGTAGTGGAGATAAAATTGTCCGCTTTGTCCCAAAATTTAATCTTGCGGTTCGGATATTTTCCTTTGACGCGCAGTTCGCTCAGCGATTTATTGCTCAAGAGTTTCACCTGCTGTAACTCGGGCTCTTGCTTCCACTGCCAGTCGATCCACTTGCGAAAGTGATCAATGAGCGTGTGATCCTGAAATCCCCACCACGTGCTGTCTTCGTTCAATAAACTCTCGATCCACTTCGGGGTCTCGGCATACAAAAAACGTTCGATCTTTTCACTCTCGATGAAACGAATTTGCGGGACAGGATATGTTTTTGCTGATTCTGATGTGGCAAGGTCACTCGCCAATCTTTTATAGAGCGTCTCACGTGCATGGAGTCGCTTTCGCTCTTCTGCGGTAAGGTGTTCGATGTCTTTCGGGGAAGCGGGAAGGAAGATGCGTGGCCGTTTTGTAGAATCCTCAATGAGTAAACCTTTTTCTATGAGCCCGCCGGCAATTGCGTACGCGCTCGTGCGCTTGATACCCGCGTGTTTCGACAGGGAAGCGGGATCTATTTCGCCTGCGCGTACAACAACGCGATACACCTTGATCTCCCGCGCGTTCAATCCAAGAGCCGTGAGCACCTTGTCATCCATGTGTGAATCCTATGTGTTGTCCGCTATTTGTCAACAAATGTCGGACAATTATTGACTATTTATCCTTGGGCGCTATCAATCGAACAGCGTCAGCAGGGAGCGACACATGAATGCGCCAGCTTGGTCGGGACACTGCTTGTCTTGTGGAGCGACACGTTTCTATCATTGGCTACCGCGCCATTGTGAGTGTTGCGGGAGTCGTCACGTAAAAACATCTGAAATAGCAGCAGATGAACTCGATCGGTGGCAGTACGAGATGCAAAATATCGAACGACGGAGACAACTTGCTATTGCCAAACGGAAAATTAGAAAGGAGCAGGAGAAATGAGAAGTTTACTCATTGGCGCCTCGTCGCAAGCAAGTATCGCATTCCGCATTGGTGAACACTGGAAGGAGGCGGGTCATCAGGTTGCGTACGCGAGTCGCTCCGGCGCGCTTGAATATGCGTGCGACGTGACGGATCCAAATGCGGTGCAGCGCCTATTCGATCAAGAGCGGCCTGAGGTTGTCGTGCTCGCCGTTGGCATCGCACTGCAGAAGTCGAGAATCGATTCGTTCGACGACTGGCAGCCGCAGTGCGACGACATAGCAGCACGTAGCATTGGCACACTCGCGACGATGATCGCAGCGCAGCGCACGCCTTCGGTGACGCATCTCATCGCGCTCGGCGGCAGAGCAACGTTCGAGGATCCCAATCTCGGAGCATATGCAGCGTCCAATGGCGCACTGTGGGGCCTAGTCCAACATGCCAACACCCATGCGCGCTTTGATGCGTGGGACGTTGATATGCCGTTTGTAATCGGCAGCGCAAATGCTGAGAGTCTGCGAGCAGCTGGATTGCACACAGGGTCCGAAATCGCAAAGGCGATTCGCGTAGACGACGTGGTGCGCACCATGGATGAAATCCTCGCAGGATCCCACCCGCCGGGAAGAATTGTTCTCGGCAGGTTGTAAGGCAATCGCGCCTAAATGGCGCCGCGACTCCAATCCCGATACTTCGTTATATAACGAAGTATCGGGATTATTATTTGAGATATTTCTTTTTCTTTAATTTATCGGGGAGATACGATTCTTGGTCGTAGAGTTTGTAGCCCTTGTGATAGCCAAGCTCTTTCATGAGTTTCGTCGGCGCGTTGCGGATATTCATCGGGATGGGGAGGTTGCCCTCGGCCTTCACATCGGCGAGCGCTTCGAAATACGCGTCATATGAGGCTCGCGATTTTTTGCAGGTTGCGAGATAGGCGGCGCCGTGCGCGAGATTGATTTGCGCTTCCGGGTAGCCGATGGTTTCGCACGCGCGGAAAACCGCGTTGGCCACCACGAGCGCGGTCGGCTGCGCGAGCCCAATGTCTTCCGAGGCAAATATCACCATGCGCCGCGCGATGAAGAGGGGATCTTCGCCGCTCTCGACCATGCGCGCGAGGTAGTAGAGCGCGGCATCGGGCTGGGAGGCGCGCATCGATTTTATAAACGCTGAAATGGTGTTGTAGTGTTCCTCGCCCTTTTTGTCGTAGCGCAGGTGCTTCGACTGAATTGCTTCTTTCAATGTATCAATCGTAATTTTTCCATACAATTTTTGAGCCGTCTCCAGCGTTGTGATCGCTTGCCGCGCATCGCCTCCTGCCATTTGGATGAGCCAGTTCTTCGCGTTCTTCGGAACTTTTAACTTTGTGCGTTTCAAAACCTGCTCCATTTCTTTTTCTGAGAATTCGTTCAGTACAAACACGCGCGTGCGCGAGAGAAGGGGAGCAATGACCTCAAAAGAGGGGTTTTCCGTGGTCGCACCAATCAGCGTGATATCGCCGCGTTCAACAAAAGGGAGGAGAAAATCTTGCTGCGCCTTATTGAATCGATGAATTTCGTCGATGAACAAAACCTTGGGGCGAAAAAACGAGGGGAACCCTTGGGATCCTTTAAGGGTTCCCCTCGTTTTTTCGCCACCTATGATCCGTTTGATGTCCTCCTTGCCGGAGTCCACCGCCGACAATTCGTAAAAGTCGGCATCGAGTGCATTGGCATAAATGCGCGCGAGGGTAGTCTTGCCACATCCGGGTGGGCCCCACAAGAGAAATGAAAAAAGTTCCTTTTTTTCTATAGCCACTCGTAAGGGCTTTCCGGCCCCTACCAAATGCGACTGGCCGACGAAGTCGTCCAATTTTTGTGGTCTGATCTGAGAGGCGAGCGGCTCCATATGTATAGTGTATATACCCGACCACCGATTCAAACAATACCCTAAGGCACCTCTCAAAGCAGATTTTTGGGGTGCCCGCCCGTACCGAACAGAACGTTCGGGCGGGTCTCGCAGCACGACGGTGCGAGAGGCAGGGAATTTTCAGCAGAAAATTACCCGACCCCACAAAATTTGCTTTGAGAGGTGTCGCCGCCAACATTCCACACTTTTTCCACAGACTTGTATAGTTGCGCTCCTCTGCCGAGAGCGTACTCTACAGTACATGAGTATGAATATAAAGGTTATTATCGGCGGCGTTATCGTCGTCGCTCTTATTATTGGTGCGATGTATTACATGTCTAAAAATTCAGCGTCCCCGGCAGTGAGTGATCAGCAAAATCAGCAGGCGGCGACAGGCGCGGTTGCTTCCAGCACACTCGGTCAGGTGCAGGGGCAGGATGTTGCGGTTGGCACTGGTGCCGAAGCTAAGCCAGGCGATATGGTTTCTGTGCTCTATGTGGGAAAACTTGAAGACGGTACTGTCTTTGATAGCTCTGCGGCACACAACAATGAGCCGCTTCGCTTCGCGCTCGGTACCAATGAGCTGATCCCGGGCTTTCAGATCGGCATCAACGGCATGAAGGTGGGAGGAGAGCGTCTCCTTTCCATTCCCCCGACCCTTGGGTATGGTGATCAAGAAGTGAAGGATCCGGCGACCGGCACAGTGATTATCCCGGCCAACTCAACGATCCTTTTCGACGTAAAATTGGTAGCTGTTGAACCCGGCACGACGACCCCTGTTCAGTAAAGCCAGTATTTAAGCCAAGAATCGCCCAGCACCAGTTTTAAGGAATCATAAAGCTGGTGCTGGGCCCTTCGGTGCAGAAGATGAGATACATCGGTGACACCTCAAAGGTCGATATTTGAGGGCGTTTTAAGCGCATACTGGCGGCGTGATTATCAGTCTCACGCACGCATATATGGCATTAGCGTCCCACGTCCGCGAGGTCGGCTACTACCTCGTCCCGACCGTCTCCCTCCTGTCGCAGGGGCAGCGGTGGAGAGCCCAGGCCGAGAAGCTCGGCCTCTCGAAGGAAGCACGCAAGCGCCTCGAATGGTTCATTTGGTACGAGGAGCACGGCAAGAACGCCTCTCTCACGACCCGCCACTTCGGCATCTCACGGCAGTGCTTCCACGAATGGAAGAAGCGTTTCGACGGAAAGAACCTCCAACTGTTGGAGACGCGCTCCTGCGCTCCGAACCATGTCCGCCACAAGGAGATCACACCCCTTGAGGAAACACGGATCGTTGCTCTCCGCAAGGCACACGTGCGCTGGGGCAAGGAGAAGCTCGCGATACTGTACAAAACAACGTACGGCAGTCCGATCTCTTCGTGGAAAGTGCAGTACACGATCAAGAAATACGATCTGTACTTCCATCCCAAGAAGAGCGCCCAGACGCAAGCAAAACGCAAGCGTTCAAAGGAAAAACGACGCATCACAAAACTCAAGAAGCAACCTGTCCCCGGCTACCTCATCGCGCTCGACACCATTGTCCTGTGGATCAACGGACAGAAGCGGTACATCTTCACGGCGATCGATACGTGCTCCAAGGTCGCCTTCGCCCGCATGTATACGACCAAGTCATCCAAGAACGCTGCGGACTTCATCAACCGCTTCGCCTACTTGCTCGACTACGAGATCTGGAACACTGGCCACGACAACGGCTCTGAGTTCCACAAACACTTCCAAGAAGCGATCGCAAAGCTCCATCTCGACGATTGGTGGAGCCGCGTGCGCACCCCCACCGACAACCCCTTCAACGAACGTTTCAACAGGACACTCCAGGATGAGTTCATTGCTATGGGCTATCTCACGGATGATGTCGACCGTTTCAATCACAACCTCACCGAGTGGTTGATCGAGTACACGTTCGTGCGACCGCACCAGTCGCTTGGATACCTCACGCCGTGGGCGTACTATTCCAAAGCCGCCAAACTGTCACCGAGGTACTCATCTCGTACATTCGGTTGCAAATATGAAGGGATTGTGATATCATCCCGCTAATGCTTACGAAACGTAAGAAAGCCAATGAGATCGCCAAAGGGAAGCGACATGACACCGATACGGGATCCCCAGAGGTACAAGTCGCCATTTTGACACGCCGCATTGAGGAGCTTTCGGCTCATTTGGATAAAAATCGCAAGGATCTGCATAGCCGCCGCGGTCTCTTGGGACTCGTTGCCGATCGCCGCAAGCATTTGAAGTATCTTGAAGTAACCAACAAGCGCGGCTACAGCGCTCTCGTGAAGAAACTCGGGTTGAAGAAATAGAATTTGGCCACTGGCCATTAGGGTGTAGCGCCGAACACTTCTTTCATTGGTTGTTTCGACTCTCGTGCTATCGTAGGCAGAGTTATTCTTTTTTTTAATATTTAATGCACTAGTGGCTAAACCCTGCCTACCGGCAGGCAGTCCTCGTTGCCAAGAACTATGACTATAATTAAACATCCAGAACAGCGCGTCGGCGTTTTCATCGACACGCAAAATCTCTACCACAGTGCAAAAAATCTCTACCATGCGCGCGTTAATTTCGGCAACGTCCTGAAAGACTCGCTTGCGGGTCGCCGCCTTGTGCGCGCTCGCGCGTATGCGGTCACCACCGAATCAGGCGAGGAGAAGGCTTTTTTTGAAGCACTCGGCAAAGTAGGCATTGAAATGCGCCTCAAAGACCTGCAGGTCTTTGCCGGTGGCGCCAAAAAAGCCGATTGGGACGTGGGACTCGCCGTTGATGCGATCAGTGCCGCTCCCAAACTCGACACCGTCATTCTCTTTACCGGCGACGGCGATTTCGTACCGCTTGTCCAGTTTCTACAACGACAGGCCGGATGCCAGGTGGAGGTGGTTTCATTCGGCCGCTCCACTTCGCTCAAACTCAAGGAGTCTGCAGATGACTTCCTGGACCTCGATGAGGAGCCAAAGCGCTATCTCATTAATTATCGCGGCCCTTCAATGCGCCGTTCGACTAGCTCGCGACAAGCCGCACGTAACGTGCAGGTATCCGCGCCCGAAGACTCCCTGGCCGAGCAGGCAAGAGCCGAAGGCGCAGCCGAGATCGGCAACATTACCGGTGTCGAATAGAGAACTACAGCTGCATGTGAGCCCCGCGAGTTCTCAAAAATTCGCGCCGAGACGAGAGGTAGGCAAATCCGATGAATACAAAGCCGATGAGGCCCGTAATCGCCTCCGGCACCTCCACAAAAATTCCAACGAACATCGCGATTGCGAGGCCGAGAATCGCATAGTGCGCTCCATGTTCGAGATACACGAGTGTTTCGAGCGTTTTGGCGCGGACGAGCATGATCGTGAATGA
>Ga0209542_10008999_pt1 | contig 18452 bp, 17 predicted proteins | sample RifCSPhighO2_01_FD_184028 | JGI IMG/M metagenome (GOLD analysis project Ga0209542, IMG submission 184028) | Soil microbial communities from Rifle, Colorado - Rifle CSP2_plank highO2_0.1 (SPAdes) (version 2) | ecosystem: Environmental > Terrestrial > Deep subsurface > Rock core/Sediment ...
AAGCCCAAGTTCAAGAGATTTCTTCAGTACAAAACGCGTTTGCGGCATGGGGCCCTCCTGCGCGTCAACGACAAGAAGAACGCAATCAATGGACCGAAGCACGCGCTCCACTTCGGAGCCGAAGTCGGCGTGTCCTGGCGTGTCCACGATGTTTATCTTTCCGCCTTTATACGGAATGGAAGTATTCTTGGCATAAATCGTAATGCCGCGCTCTTGTTCGAGCGCGTTGGAATCCATGGACGCCCCCTCTTTTCCAACGCCAGTCTGTTTTAGGAGCGCATCGGTCAAGGTAGTTTTTCCGTGATCAACGTGGGCAATGATGGCGATGTTGCGAATTTCCATAGACATATTAAACCAAATGTGGTGGCACTTTGTCAACCCAGCAAAAAACTGCTGCTTCTGCGGGGCCAAATTGATAAATATAACTCCAACCTTGCGTCCAAAGAAAAATCGTGTAAAATGGGACAATTATGAAAGAATTTGCGGTTATTCAAACAGGTGGCAAGCAATACAAGGTTTCCGTGGGAGATACGGTTCAAATTGAGAAACTTGCTTCAACTGCGACAGAAAAATCTAGCGAATACAAAACAGGTGACAAAATCACCTTTGATAAAGTTTTGCTGGTTGATAACGGCAAAGACACAACTATTGGCACGCCTTATATTGCCGACGCGAAAGTAGAAGCGGAGTTGGTGGAAATCGGCAGAGCAAAGAAAATTTTGGTAGTTAAATATAAATCAAAAAGCCGTTACCTAGTTCGCCAAGGCCACCGCCAGCATTTCTTCAAGGTAAAAATCTTAGGAATAAAATAAGCCTAAAAAGGCTAAACCTTAAGGTTTAGCCTTTTTAGGCTCGGTTTCGCAAGGCGTTTTTCAAAGTATCGGCGTCGGCGTATTCCAATTCGGCGCCAGTGGAGAGACCGCGGCCGAGCAGGGAAATTTTTATCTGGTGTTTTTTCACCAGCGGCTCCAATAATTTGTAAAGAAAATCAGCAGTGTTTTCGCCTTCAGGGTCGGCATTCATTGCTAAAATAATTTCTTTCAAATTTTCTTTACTCATCTTCTCAACAACCTTTAAAAGCTCGCGACTACGCAACCGCCGTTCTGGATTCTTTTCCAAAATCGGTAACGTGCCACCCAAAATAAAATATTGACCAATGTAGGCACCGCTTTTTTCTATGATTTCTAAATCCACGTCACGGCAAACGATCATTAAAACATCGGCATCACGGTGGCTATCACGGCAAACCTGGCATCGGTTTTCGACGGCGACAACTTTGGAAAAATAACGAAAACAAACAGGGCATTGTCTTATATCCTTTTTTAAATTTTGAAGCAGTCTAATCAGCTCATCAATATATGACGCACCGCGGGTCAGCAAAAAGAAAACGAAACGCTTCGCCTGGCGCGGTCCGATGCCGGGAAAACTGCCAAAAATTTCCGTAAGTTTTTCTATAATGGTCACATTGTTATTTTATCACAGCAAAACTCGTTGAGGGTATTTCTTTGACGGGGGCTTGCAAGCCCCGATGTCCATCGGGGAGCACGAGGAAAATTTTAGTAAAAATTTATCCGTGCCCCGACAAAGGAATACCCGAGAAAGAGTTTTGTTGGAAATTAAAAACTATCATCTTTTGCCAAATCGCCGAAGTCGCTTTTATCCACGCTCAAAAATGTCGCCTTCTTGTCGTCAAAATAAAGTTCGACCTTGCCCGTCGGACCATTACGGTGCTTCTCAATCAAAATTTCGGCAATGTTCGGTTTTTCCGAATTCTCTTTATATTTGTCTTCGCGATGAATAAACATCACCACGTCGGCATCCTGTTCAATCGAACCCGAATCCCTCAAGTCGGACAAACGTGGTTTACCGCCACGTTGTTCCACCGCCCGAGACAATTGAGAAAGCGCCAAAACCGGCACATCCAATTCGCGCGCCAAAGTTTTTAACGATCGAGAAATTTCCGTAACCTGCTGAACCATGCTGTCATTGGCGCGGGCATTAGTTGGAATCATCAATTGTAAATAATCGACAATAATTAAACTAAGGTTTTTTTCCGCCTTAAGCCGTCGCGATACTGAACGCATTTTCAAAATATTACTGCCCGGCTGATCATCAATAAAAATTGGCGCTTTGGACAAACGATCCAAGGAATCGCGAATCTGCTCAAATTCCGATTCCGCTGATAATCGGCCAGTGCGCAATTTCCAAGCGTCCACTCGCGATTCGGACGCCAACATTCGGTCTACTAATTGCTGGGAACTCATTTCCAAAGAAAAAATCCCGACAGTGTTTTGGTGATTAACGGACGTTTGACGAGCGATATCCAAAGCCAAAGCAGTTTTACCCATGGAAGGTCGCGCCGCTAAAATTACCAAATCGGCTTTCTGCAAACCCGACAATTTATTATCCAATTCCGGAAAGCCGGTAGGCAAGCCGCGCAAATTATCCTTGGATTTATGAAGCCGATCCAAACGCTCCCAGGCCTCGCCCAAGGCTTCTTTGAGTTCAATAAATTTATGGGTGAAAGAAGAATTGCTAACATCAAAAATTTGTTTTTCAGCTTTGTCTAAAACTTCCGCCATATCCTGCGCTTCGTCATAACCTAAAGAAGTGATATGATCGGCCGCTTCAATTAATCGGCGCATCATAGATTTTTTCTGAACAATTTCGGCGTAATGTTTAGCGTTAGAAGCGGAAGGCACACTACCTAAAAGTTCGGTCAAATAAAGATTGCCGCCGGCTCGTTCTAATAATTCTTTTTCTTTGAGCCGCGAAGCCATGGAGAGTAAATCAATCGGTTGGCTTTTACCGAACAATTCCAACATCGTTTCGTAAATAATTTTATGCCGCTCGGAATAAAATGATTTGCCACTAACAATATCCACCACATCGTATATTACGTCCGGTCGCGTCATAATGGAACCGAGCAAAGCGCGCTCGGCATCAATGTTTTGCGGCGGAATTCGACTAGTGGCCGTTAAAAAAGCTCCGGTGGTCAGGCTGTCCATTGCCCGATTTTATCACGCTATATAAAATACTTGAAAGCTGGTTAACTTGGATATCTTGTGGAATAAGTGGGGAAATAAAAAAAGCCACCTTAAGAAGGTTTTCTAAAAAATTAAATTTTCTATAAAATTCTTAGGTGGCGCGTAAATGGGCTAAACGATTTTTTGTCAAGTGGTTGGTGGATTTCAAGACACTCCGTGTCCACAAGCTTGTGGACACGGAGTGTCTACAGGTCTATTTAAACCTTCTTAGTTTTGTTGACTTCGCGAATAATTTGGATTTCTGGGCCGTTTGGCGTATCTTCGACACGATAACCCTTATCGCTAAGTTCTTGGCGGATTTGGTCGGCTTTGGCAAAATCTTGACCGCGCCGCGCTTTTTCTCGTTCTTCAACCAATAATTTGATTGCTTCTGGCCATTTATCCAAAGACAGTTTGGTTATTTTCATTTCTTTGGAAAGCGTGGCGCGATCCGTCAAACCCAAACCTAAAATTTTATCAAAATAAAGAATGGTCGCTCGCTTATTTTCATTGGTAATATTTTTATCCTTCACCAAATCCCAAAGCAAAGCTAATGCCTTCGGCGTATCCAAATCATCACTGATTGCCATCGAAAATTTTTCGGCATAACTAGTGTTTATTTGGCCGGTTTTGGTACCCCATTCTTCCACTAAGAGTTTTTTTAACCGGAACAATGCTTTATCTGAACCCTCAAGTGCTTCCCAAGTAAAATTGGCCGGCGAACGATAGTGCGCGCCCAAAAGCCACAATCGGTAAGCGAAAGGTGAGAGACCACGATCAATGATATTTTTCAAAGTAATAGTGTTGCCCAGTGATTTGGAAATTTTTCGTCCCTCAATAGTGAGGTATTCATTGTGCATCCAATAATTAACAAATTTTTTATTTGTCGCTGTTTCCGATTGAGCGATTTCATTCGGATGATGAGTACCGATATGGTCTATACCGCCAGTATGGATATCAAAATGTTTACCCAGATATTTCATACTCATAGCTGAACATTCAACGTGCCAACCGGGAGTCCCTTTGCCCCAAGGAGCTTGCCAACCAATATTATCTGAAAATTTCCAAAGAGCGAAATCAGTCGAATGAAGCTTCTCCGGATTTTTTTCTACCCGAGCTCCTTCCAGTAAATTTTTTCTGTTAGCTTTTCCAAAAACACCGTAATTAGGAAACTTGCTGGTATCAAAATATATACCATCACTGGTTTTATAGCCGTAACCTTTTTCCATTAAAGTTTGAACGAGAGCAATCTGTTCAGGGATGTGATCGGAAGCGCGCGGAAACACTGTTCCTTGAGTATCAATATTTAAGGTCAGCAAATCTTTTTTAAAAGCACTCAAATAAAAACTACCGAGCTCGCGCATTGCTTCCAAAGTCAGTGACTTATTTTCGCGCTTTAGAGCTTTGGTCATTTTATCCTCTCCTTCGTCAGCGTCACTAATCAAATGACCAAAATCAGTAATATTAATAATCTGCTTAATTTTAAAATCGCGAGATATGAAGAGTCGCTTCAGAGTGTCGGCAAAAACATAAGAACGCAAATTACCGATATGAGCAAAATCATAAACCGTGGGTCCACAATGATACATCAATACCGCCTTTTCTTTAATCGGTGTAAATTCCTCTTTTTGACCGGATAAAGTATTAAAAAACCTTACCGCCGACAAATTTTCCGGTTGTGCCACCTTTTTCCCAAAAATCTTATCCCAAAATCCCATATCTCCAGTATAGCGCGATTAAAAACGAAAACAAAAAAGCTACTTATAAAAAGAGAATATGCTTGGCAAGGTAATAGGGAAGCAAAAATTTGACTATCCGGAAAATCTCGTCGGCGCAAATATGCCTACGCTGACCGCTTGAAAACAAAAGTGGATAGAGAATTTGGGATAGCTATTTACAATCGTAATCCTTCTGAATGGTGGCGATTTCTTTACACACACAACCGACGCAGTTAAACTAACGCAACGATTCACGCAAACCCTCCCGCAAAGGATGGTTTTATTTTTATTTGCTAAATGTTGACGGCAGCCAGATTGCCACGAAAGATAAAAAGGCTAAACCTTAAGGTTTAGCCTTTTTGGTTCTATCCTGTATAATAGAGTGATGTCGAGAAAAATAACTTTCGCAATAAACGAGTATTATCATATTTATAATCGCGGGGTAGATAAAAGAATTGTCTTTGAAAACGATTCTGACTACAAGCGATTCGTTTTATTATTGTATTTATGCAATGGCGAATCACCGGTTAATTTTAATAGTCTTTCAAACTGGAAAGGTCCGACCTCTCCCGAATTGATAAAAGATGTTTTCAATTACGACAGAGGAAAACAATTAATAGCTTTTGGTGCTTATTGCTTGATGCCCAATCATTTTCATATATTAGCGCGAGAAATATCCGAAAATGGCATCAGTACCTTTATGCATAAAGTTGGAACAGCATATACCATGTATTTTAATGGTTGCCGTGAAAGAACTGGTGCGCTATTCCAAGGAACATATAAAGCGGAACACGCAAACAATGATGAGTATCTAAAATATTTATTTTCTTACATTCATCTAAACCCGGTAAAGATTATTGAACCCAACTGGAAAAAAGAAGGTATAAGCAATGAACCGAAAGTTAGACAACATCTTACCTCTTATATATATTCTAGTTATACAGATTATCTGGGAATAAAAAGGGAATTTTCTAAAATCCTCGACCGGAAAAATTTTCCCGAATATTTTCCTTCGAAATCAACTTTTAATAAGTGTATCAACGATTGGTTAAAATTTACACTGACGAAGGAACAAAAGGCTAAACCTTAAGGTTTAGCCTTTTTGGTTGTTTGATTTTTACTTAACAAGGAAAAGGGGTATAATTGGATAAACAATTTAATAATTAGCTAATTTTGTTATGGCGAAAAAAATCAAAGTAGCGATTAATGGTTTTGGACGAATTGGTCGGGCATTTTTTAAGATGGCGGAAAAACGGCCGGAATTGGAGGTAATTGCGGTCAATGATTTAGGCGATATTGAAAACTTCGCTTATCTTTTACGTCACGACACGGTTTACAAAACTGATGGGCTTGAAGTAAAAGCCAAATCGGATAAATCGGCGCTGATTGTTAACGACCGCGAAATTTTGTACTTCAGTGAAAAAGAACCGACAAAATTACCTTGGGGTAAATTAGGTGTAGATGTGGTGGTGGAATCAACCGGTTTGTTCACCAGTTTTGAAAAAGCCAAAGTTCATTTAACAGCTGGTGCTAAAAAAGTGGTTATCTCGGCGCCAGCCAAAGATGCACCAACCGATGACAGTGAGGCCACGATCTTACTTGGCATCAACGAAGAAAAATTAGCCAAGTGTAAAATTTCTTCAAACGCTTCCTGCACCACCAATGCCGCCAGTCCAATTATCGCCATCCTTCACGAAGCTTTGGGTATTGAAAAAGCTCTGCTCAATACTGTTCACGCTTACACCGCCAGCCAAGCGATTGTTGATGGTCCAAATAAAAAGGACTTCCGCGAAGGCCGAGCGGCCGCTCAAAATATCGTGCCGTCTTCAACCGGCGCCGCTATCGCTGTAACAAAAGCTTTTCCCCAACTCGCCGGTTTGTTTGACGGCATTTCGCTCCGAGTGCCGATTGTCAGTGGTTCCATCGCCGACATTACTTTTATTTCCAAGAAGCAAACTTCCACCAAAGAAGTGAATGAAATTCTGCGCCGAGCAGCCAAAGAAAAAAGATGGCAGGGCCTTTTCGCCGTCAATGAAGACGAGCCGGTTTCTTCCGATATCGTCGGCAACATTCACGCTTCCATTGCCGATTTGAAAATGACCCGCGTCGTCGGCGGCAATTTGGTAAAAGTGCTGGCTTGGTATGACAATGAAATGGGTTATGCTTACACTTTAGTGGAACATGTTATAAAAATTGGCCTATGAGAATTTTAATCGCCTCAGATCACGCCGGTTTTGAATTAAAAAACGTTCTTTTCCAATTTCTAAAAGAGAAAAAATTTGAGGTGGTTGATTGCGGGCCGGATAAATTAGAACCTGATGATGATTATCCAGATTTTGTCGCACCAGTGGCAAAAGAAATTTCAACCGACGGAAGTGGTAAAACTTTTGGTATCATCATCGGCGGTTCCGGTCAAGGTGAGGCGATGGTTGCCAATCGTTTTTCTAGCGTTCGGGCGGCGGTTTTTTACGGAGACAAAAGTCTAAACCTTGAATCTGAAAAAAGGTTTAGACTTTTGTCTCTCTCCCGCCAACACAATAACGCCAATATCCTAGCTATCGGCGCTCGATTTGTATCTGAAGAGGAAGCGAAAAAAGCTGTTCTGCTCTGGCTAGAAACGCCTTTCAGCGGCGAAGCGCGGCATATTCGCCGGATTGAAAAAATAGACAAATTGGCGCCGTGCCACCTCGGTTTGGAAAATGGACAATAAAATGGCGGAAATTGTACCGGCAATTTTGCCGAAAAATTTTGCTGATTTGCGGGAAAAACTTTCTTTGGTGAAAGGTTTGTTTCGACTGGTTCAAATAGACATCACGAACGATAAACTGGAATTTGAAAATGGCCTGCCGTTCTGGGAGGATTTTGATTTTGAAATTGATTTAATGATTGAAGAATCAGAAAATAAATTGGATTATTTTATCAATGCCGGTGCCCGGCGAATCATTTTTCATCCGGGAATAGCGAAAAATTTGGATTTTGTTTTTAAAAAACTTTCCGGTGTTGCCGATATCGGTCTTGCTTTAGATTTTGAAACACAGACAAATGTCCTCAAGCCATTTTTGGAAAAAATTGACACTATCCAAGTTATGAGCATAAAAAGAATCGGTTTCCAGGGCGAACCATTTGAAGAATCAATAATAGATAAAGTCGCTATCCTGCACGAACAATACCCGCGACTGGCGATTAGCGTCGATGGAGGAGTTAATTTGGAAAACGCAAAACAGCTGATTAAAGCCGGCGCGGCGCGGTTGGTTATCGGCTCGGCGATTTTTGAAAGTAATGATTTAAAAGTAACCATCAAAAAATTTGAAACACTTTAAACTATGTTGACTGATGAGAAAAAAAAGTTTTTAGAGTTAAAGGCGAATGAAATTCGCCGGACAGTGATTGAAACTTTAGTCAATGCCGGCTCGGGTCACACCGCTGGTCCTCTGAGTTCAGCTGATATTTTAACCTATCTTTTTTTTCAGGCCTTAAGTCATGAACCGAAAAAACCCGACTGGCCGGAGCGCGACCGATTGATTGTTTCCAATGGTCATATTTGTCCGGTTTTATATTCCGTAATGGCTCATGCCGGCTATTTTCCGGTGAGAGATTTAATCAACAGTTTGCGAAAATTCGGTTCTTCATTTCAAGGCCACCCTCATCGGGAATTTCTTGCGGGATTAGAAACCAGTTCGGGGCCTTTAGGTGAAGGTTTATCACAAGCCGTGGGGATGGCACTTGCGGAAAGAATTGATTCAGGAGGTCAGACCTTAAATCCGGAGAAAGGTTTGACATCCACAGCCTCTAAACATTTCTTTTGTATTCTTTCTGATGCTGAATTACAGGAAGGCAATATTTGGGAAGCAGCGATGTTAGCTGGTAAAGAAAGGCTTGGCAATTTAATCGCCATTATTGATCGCAACAAAATTCAAATTGGCGGTTTCACCGAAAAAATCATGCCGCTGGAACCACTGCGAGAAAAATTGGAAGCTTTCGGCTGGCAGACCACAGAAATTAATGGTCACGATTTTTTCGAAATAGATCAAGCGGTTTCTGCGACAAAAAGACATTTAACTAAACCATCAGTAATTATTGCCCATACCATTGCCGGAAAAGGCGTTAAAGAATTTGAAAACAAACCGGAATGGCACGGCAAAGCGCCAAATAAAGAAGAGGGGGTAATAGCCTTGAAAGAATTAAAAAAATGACAAATTTAGAGATAAAATTAAAATCCACACGAGTCGGGTTTGGTGAAGGTTTGGTACTCGCTGGGAAAAAAGATAAGCGAGTGGTAGCGTTGACTGCCGATCTGAGAGAGTCGGTCTGTATGAGTGCTTTTGCTGAAAAATTTCCCGAAAGATTTTTTGATGTTGGGGTCGCGGAACAAAATTTGGCCGGAGTGGCAAGTGGTATGGCGGCGATGGGAAAAATTCCTTTCATCGGTTCTTTCGCCATTTTTTCGCCTGGCCGAAATTGGGAGCAAATACGCACTACTATTTGTTACAACAATCAGCCGGTAAAAATAATTGGTTCACATGCCGGGCTTTCCGCCGCGGATCTTGGGGGCAGTCATCAAGCACTAGAAGACATCGCTCTAACGCGTGTTTTACCCAATATGATTGTTCTTTCGCCTTGCGATGCGATTGAAGCTAAAAAAGCAACCGTAGCTGCCGCCGAAATCAATAGCCCGATTTATATCCGCCTTTCACGAGTCGATACGGCGATTATTACCACCGAAGAAACTCCGTTTGAAATTGGTAAAGCGCAAATTGTTTTTGAAAAAAATAATCCAAAAGTTGGTATTGTCGCCACAGGTCCAATTTTAAACAATGTGCTAAGAGCGGCCGAAGAGCTTTCAGAAGGTGGTATTAATGTTTTAGTTGTGAATGTTGCGACTATAAAACCGCTAGATGAAAAAGTTATAATTAAATTAGCAAAAGATACTGATGCCATAGTGACAGTCGAGGAACATCAAATCGCTGGCGGTTTGGGTTCGGCAATCGCTGAACTTTTGGCACAAAATTATCCTGTGCCGATGAAATTGGTTGGTGTAAAAAATCAATTTGGCCAAACGGGAACTTACAAAGAACTATTAAATTTTTACGGATTAGGTGTTTTACAAATAAAGCAAGCTGTTAGGGAAGTGTTGAAAAGAAAATAATTTGATACAATATTGTCGCTATGATCGATTATCGTCAAACAAAAGGCTTTACCCTCATTGAACTTTTGGTGGTAATGTCTATCATTTCGCTTTTGTCTAGTATAGTTATGTCTTCAATAAGCAATGGTCGCGAAAAAGCCCGACTCGGTGCGGGTTTACAAATGAGTAGCAATCTTGCCCATACTTACAACGCTGAAGCAGCTGGTATTTGGGATTTCGATGAAAGTTCGGGCAACGCTTTAGATACATCGGACAACAAAAATACTGCAACAATTTACGAAGGCGCGACTAGAACCACTGGTATTCACGGTAGTGCTTTCCAATTTGACGGCAGTACTCAATATCTTAGAACTAACGCTCTTGTAAATCTCGGTTCTACTTGGACATTTGCCACTTGGGTATATTTCAACAATTTAAATGATCAAATATTTATTTCTTTTGGTAGTACATATTATTTACGATTAATCAGCAGTAAAATTTATTTACGCTGGACTGATGGAGGCGGTGCCGCTCGATCTATAACCGAGTCTTTAACAAGAACTACCGGCCGATGGTATTTTGTCGTCGCCACTCATAATAATAATTCAACTGTTCTTTATGTTGACGGCAAAGAAGTAGCCAGAGATAGCACTTATGATTCCAGTACTATTTCTCAGTATTTGTATATCGGTAAGTATTTATCGACTTATTACTTGAATGGAATGATGGATGAAGTTCATATTTATACCCAATCACTCTTAGCCCAAGATATCGAAAAGATGTATTTAGCTGGAGTAAGCAAACATTTGACGATCAATCGCTAGTCCAATCAAACTGATTTTGTTAAAATTGCTTGATGGTCAAGTCCTGCCAGAAAAAAGGCTTTACCCTTATTGAACTTTTGGTAGTAATGTCTATCATTTCGCTTTTGTCGAGCGTGGTTTTTTCGAGCTTGAACAATATTAGGATGAAAGCGCGGGATGCTCGACGCGTTTCTGATTTGCGTCAGATACGAAACGCTCTTGAGTTGTATTTTGATAAATACGGTTATTATCCGCAATCAAATTGTGGTTGGGATTGTAACAATTATCGCTATAGCAATTCAGTATCTTCCTGGAATAGTCTTGCTACAGACCTAGCAGAATTTATTAGTGCATTACCGGTAGATCCGATTAACAGTGATTGTCCTCCTTGGACAATAAATTGCTACTCGTACACTTATGGTAATGTTGGAAAAACAACATATGCCCATCAATATGATTTAACAGCTCAATTGGAAGACACAAACAATCCTAATCGTTGTGCGGTGAGAAATTGGCGTTTTTATTTTGATAACTCACTTTCTTGGTGCACATACAACAATCAAATATACGAAGCTTCATTCTAATCCAGATTAATTTTTTGAGGAACAAAAGCAAGCGGGACTTTAGTTAACAATTTTTCCAATTTTGATCTAGTAAGCAAACCCTCGTGTGCACCGACGTGCTCAATCACGGATCGGGCATTGATCGGCGCCCAAACAATTGCTTCACGTGCGGTTTTTCCTAAAATAAGCGCGGTAACGAAAGTTGAAGCATAAGCGTCGCCGGCGCCCGTGCGCTCAATCGGTGGTTGTGAACTGGGATAAGTCGGCATGAAGATTGCCCCTTCATTATTGTAAAGATATGCGCCATTAGCGCCGGCAGTAACAATCGCGTTTTTGGCGCCTAAATTATAAATTTGTTTTGCAGCTTCTATACCGCTTCCTTGGTTACCAAGTAATTTTCGAGCTTCTTCGTGATTACAGACGAAAACTTCAGATTGGCCGATGAAAGGTAGTAATTTTTCTAATCCAGAAAGTAATTGAAAAGTACCCGGTTGAAAAGCTAACTTTATATCCGGATTACTTTCCAAGTATTTTAATATTTCCTGATGATATTTCTCTGAATCATTGCCAATGGAACTTAAATAAATCCATCCGGGCTTTTCAAAAACCGACAAGACACGGTTGTAGGGCTCATGTCTAACCAAAATCGTCCTTTCATCCTCATACCACAAAACATAATTAAAATTGGTCGCTTTACCCTTATGGACACGGACATTTTCTACAGAAATTTTTTCCTGACGCAAAACATCTAAACAATCTTGGCCGTTTTTATCTTCACCTAGATTTGTAATGATTGCGGAATTGATGCCCAAGCGAGAAGCCGCGACGGCGGCGTTGGCCGCGTTGCCCGTTGCATAAACCACTTTACCCGATTGATAGGGAATTTTTTGGCCGAAAGCAACACACAATTCACAACCTTCGCGATCCAAGTTGCAATGAACTGAAGCATTTTCCAACCGAATAAAAGCATCAATGGTGATATCGCCAATAGCTAAAAAATCCACTGGTTTTTTATTGAAAAACATTAGGCTTTAAAAAACAAATACATTGCCGTTGCAAAAAATATTATGGCAATAGCAACTAAAATATAACTGGCAACAGTTTCATTGGCGATTTTAAACCAATGCATAATTAAACCGGTCATACCTCGTCCACCCATTTGCCCTTGCTGTGATTGAGATTGTCGCGGTACAAATCGAGTATTGCTTTCATTTTCACCAAAAAATTCTACTTCTGACATGTTTTTATATTTAATAATAAATATTTTATACTAAATTTGGCGGATTTTGACCCTCAAAAAAAGCTATCAAATTAGTCGCTGCTTTTTTAGCCATATCATTTCTGGTCTCGGCCGTAGCCGAAGCGATATGTGGTGTCAAAATAACATTGGATAAATCTTTTAAACCTTCGGCCAAGTGAGGTTCGTTTTCAAAAACATCTAACGCCGCCCCCTTAATAATACCTCCTTTCAAGGCGTTAACCAAAGCAATTTCATCTACTATCGGACCTCGTGAAGTATTTATCAAATAGGCAGTTTTTTTCATCAGTGCCAGTCGTTCGGTATTAATCAAATACCTGGTTTCAGGTAAAAGCGGAACATGTAAACTAACCACATCGGCTTGTCGTAAAACTTCGTTTACCAAAGGTAAAAAACTTGCGCCAGTTTCTCTTTCCAGTTTTTCATTGCGAACAATATCATGGTAAATAATTTTCATACCCAAACCTAGTGCCGCTTTTTTGGTTACTTCTGTTCCAATCCGACCGGTACCCAAAATACCCAAAGTTTTTCCAAGTAAATCAACACCCCACAACAGCATCGGGTCCCAACTCTGATATTTGCCGGCCCGGACAAAATTATCACCCTCTACAATCCGACGGGTCAGAGCGAGCATGAGAGCAAGAGTGTGCTCAGCGACGCTTTCGGTAGAAGCACCGGGCGTATTGGTGATTGTCACTCGGCGTTTTTTCGCCTCAACAATATCAATATTGTCAAAACCAACGGCGTAATTGGCAAAAATTTTCACCGACGGCGCAGCGACAAAAACCTCAGCGTCAATTCGATCGGTCAAAAGACAAAGCACGCCATTGTAATTGCCACTAGCCAAAATCTTGATTAGTTCCGTCTTAGGCAGTAATTTGCTTTCCTCGCGCAATTCAACATTATGCCCTTTATCCTTGAGCATTTGGATGCCAATTGCCGGAATTTTGTGGGTAACAAATATTTTCGCCATTTTGTATTTGGAACAGTCGGACTATTCTACTGGAATAGTCCGACTGTTCCTTATAAATTATTAAAAATTCTTAATTTTTCTTCTACAACTTTCTGCACCGCTTTCATTGGGTCTTTCAAATATTTGTAGGGCGCGACTTCTTCCGGATTTTCCTGAAGCGATTTTTGAAGGGACTGGCGATAGGTGACGCGCAATTCGGTATTGATGTGGACGATCACCACCCCTGATTCAATAGCTGCTCTAAATTCTTCGGGCGAATTGCCGGAACCGCCGTGAAGTACCAAAGAGATACCAACGGCCTCGCTGATTTCTTTAACCCGTTCAATATTTAACGAAGGATCTTTGCCACCACGGAGCATGCCATGAAAATTACCAACGGCTGGAGCCAAAAGAGTGACGCCGGTTTCTTCGGTAAACTTTTTAGCTTCCGTTGGTTTAGTTAGATTTTCTGTTGCAAGTTTTACACCAATCGGTAAAGTATCATGAATTTTTGACGATTTACCGATAAAACCGATTTCACCTTCGGTGACAATTTCTGGATTTTTGCTTTTAGCGTAATCAACGCATTGCTTGGTAATTTTGATGTTTTCTTCCAATGGTAATTCACTGCCGTCAAACATCGCAGCGTCAAAACCCGCATCCACCGCTTCTCTGTAGCGTTCAAAAGTAGAAACATGATCAGCGTTTATAAAAATCGGGAAATCAAATTGTTCACGTAAACTTTTAACCAACGCTACCGCCTGTCGAATACCGACAAAATCACGCTCGCCGTCAGATAGACCGATAATCACGGGCGTATTCAAATTTTTAGCGGCTTGAAAAATTCCACGAAGCGCTTCCAGATTGGAAATATTGAAATGACCGATGGCGACTTTCTTCGCCCGCGCTTCCGCCAAGCACTCTCGCAAAGTTTTCATAACGATATTGTAGCATAGCCAAAATGGAAACAAAACGAAATGTGAAAATTTCCACATTTCGTTTTTTCCTGACTGACTGCAATAAGGCCACACGATCGTTAATTCTTATTGCTGGTGGAAAAAACGGCAAACTTATGCAACTTATGCAACCGGAGTTATTTAATTGCTTCTAAAAAGTTTTGGGTATAGAAAAGGGCGACGCTTAGAGCGTCCCCTTTGTTGATAGGACTAAAAAATGAAGAACCTCAGACTGCCTCTGCCATTTCTGAAAGAACTCTAACTAATGCCGCCGGCGGGTCATCGGATTTAAGGTTGACCTTAAATCCGAAGTTGCCTTTCTGCTTAGAAAGTAATCTGGCAAGTTCGAGAGTTTGCTCCTCTTTCTTGGTGAGCGCGTCGAGCGCAATCCAAAGAAAAGGTTTCATTGTGTCCCTCCTTTTGCCACCGGCTTCAATCCTCGCTTCGCTTGCCAGCCCAGTTATGAGGTGAGAAAAGTCAAGACAATTCCGAATTCTCCACAAAAATGCTAGAATCAATTTACGATGAACGAAGAAAAAATCAACAGGTCAAAAATTGCCGAACGGGAGGAAAAAATTCTCAAGTTTTGGCGCGACAATAAAATTTTTGAAAAATCAGTGGAAAAACCGGCACCGAACGGAAAGTTCACTTTCTATGATGGGCCGCCATTTGCCAACGGTACGCCCCATTACGGCCACTTACTGGCGGGCACAATAAAAGATGTGGTACCACGTTTTTGGACGATGCGCGGTTTTCGGGTAACGCGACGCTGGGGTTGGGATTGTCACGGCTTACCGGTGGAAAATTTGGTGGAAAAAGAATTGGAATTGAAATCAAAAAAGGATATAGAAAATTACGGCGTGGAAAAATTCAATGTTGCCGCTCGCCAGAGCGTTTTGCGTTATACCGATATTTGGCGCCAGCAGATTCCGCGTTTCGGCCGATTCGTGGACATGACTGATGATTATCGAACGATGGACGCTAATTACACCGAAAGCGTTTGGTGGGCTTTTAAAAAACTTTACGATAAAGGTTTGATTTACGAGGGTTTCAAATCAATGCATCTTTGCCCGCATTGCGGCACAACACTGTCTAATTTTGAAGTGGCGCAGGGATACAAAGACATAAAGGATATTTCGGTTTATGTGAAGTTTAAGCTCAAAGCGCAAAGCGCAAAGTTCAAAATTGAAGACTCAACATACTTGCTCGCTTGGACAACTACACCGTGGACGCTCCCTGGGAATGTTGCGTTGGCGGTGGGTAGAAATATTGATTATGTAAAAGTTCAAGTCGGGGAAGAAAAATTAATTTTGGCGAAAGTGCGATTATCAGTTTTGAAACAAGAATACAAAATTCTAGAGGAATTCAAGGGAGAAAAATTAGTTGGACTTTCATATCAGCCATTATTTGATTATTACAAAAATTTAACTTTGAAAGATATTCGTGGTAAAGATATTACCGACATTACGCCAGTTTGGAAAATATTTGGTGCTGATTTTGTTACCACCGAAAATGGTACCGGCATTGTTCATATCGCGCCGGCTTTCGGCGAAGACGATTACCAGCTTGCTGGACGAGAAGATTTGCCGTTTATTCAACACGTAGGCACCGATGGCAAATTTAAGAAAGAAGTTTCTGATTTCGTCGGTATGGAAGTAAAGCCAAAAGACGATCCGACCCGCGCCGATGTCGCCGTTTTGAAATTTTTAGCCGCCAGGAATTTGCTTTTTGAAAAAGAAAAAATTACTCATTCTTACCCGCACTGCTGGCGTTGCGAATCGCCGCTTTTGAATTACGCTGCTTCATCGTGGTTCGTGAAAGTAACAAATTTAAAAAACAAATTAATCGCTGAAAATAAGAAAATCAATTGGGTGCCGGAGGCGATAGGCAAGTATCGTTTTGGCAATTGGCTTACCGAGGCGCGCGATTGGGCAATATCCCGCTCGCGCTTTTGGGGCGCGCCGTTGCCGGTCTGGCGTTGTGATAAGTGTAAAAAAACCGAAATTATCGGTTCGATTGCAGATATTAAAAAACACTTGAAACCGCGCAATCGTTACTTTGTTATGCGCCACGGCGAAGCAGAAAATAATATCGCTAAAATTATGAGCACCAAACCGGAAAATCCTCACCATTTAACGGAAAAGGGGAAGGAACAGGTTCGTTCTGCTGCGATAATTTTGAAAAAAGAAAAAATTGATTTGATCTACGTTTCGCCCTTCGTCCGAACGAAAGAAAGCGCCGAGATCGTCCGTCAAGCGCTTGGACTTGGTGCCGAACAGATCATAGTTGATGCTCAACTATCAGAAATCTCCGCTCACGATTTCAATAGCAAACCAGTATCGGAATTTCAAGCGGCTTTTTCTTCTTTAGCCAATCGGTTTTCAAAGCGAGTTGGTGGCGAGAATTACACCGAGATAAAAAATAGAGTCGGTAAATTTTTGTATGAAATTGACGTTAAAAATTTCGGCAAAAATATTTTGGTCGTTAGTCACGAAGCGCCAATCTGGCTTTTGACTTGTGCCGCCGCCGCCCTATCAGAAAAACTAGCAATAAATTCCTATCCGAGTGATTTTCCCGAAAGGGATTTTTTGAGAAACGCTGAAGTGAAAGATTTTAATTTTATTCCTTTACCCCGTAATGAAAATTACGAACTTGATTTACATCGGCCATTTATTGATTCGATTCAATTTGATTGTCCTTGCGGTGGAAAAATGAAAAGAATTTCGGAGGTCTTTGATTGCTGGTTTGAAAGCGGTTCAATGCCTTTTGCCGAATGGCACTACCCCTTTGACTCCGTTCAAGACAGGCCCTTTGAAAAAGTTTTCAATCCCAAGCCGGGTTGGTTTCAAAAGCCCATAGGATTTCCAGCCGATTTTATCGCCGAAGGTTTGGATCAAACGCGAGGCTGGTTTTACTCTATGTTAGTACTCGGAGTGGCTTTGTTTGACAAAGCGCCTTACAAAAATGTGATCGTCAATGGCACAATGCTAACTGAATCGGGTGAAAAAATGTCCAAACGTTTGAAAAATTACCCCGATCCGATTAATCTGGTTGATAAATACAGTGCTGATGCCATTCGTTATTATATGTTAGCTTCACCGGTAGTGCGCGCCGAGGATTATTGTTTTTCCGAAAAAGGCGTGGATGAAGTGGCGAAAAAAGTTCTCGGTCGGTTGGATAATGTATTGAATTTTTATCTACTTTATGTAGATAAAAATCTAATTTCTAATTCCCAATTTATAATTTCTGATCATGTCTTGGATAAATGGGTAACGGAAAAATTAAATCAGCTTATCAATGAAGTGACAGCAGCGATGGAAAGTTACGAATTGGACAAAGCGGCGCGGCCAATCGCCAACTTTATAGATGATTTGTCCACTTGGTATTTGCGTCGTTCGCGCGAGCGCATTAAAAGTGGCGATGAGGATGGCCGCGCCGCACTCCAAACTTTGCGTTTTGTTTTACTGGAACTGGCTAAAGTTATGGCACCATTTACACCATTTTTCGCCGAGTATTTATACAAGCAAGTTGGTGATAACCCAAAAGCGATTGAAGCGCTTGGGTTAAAAGAAAGCGTTCATTTAGAAAATTGGCCGGAAATAAATGAAAAACTAAAAGCGCAAAACGAAAAACTAATTGAGGAAATGAAAGAAGTTAGACGAATTGTATCATTGGCTTTGGAAGCTCGGGCGAAAGTAAATATAAAAGTCCGTCAACCACTTGGAAGCGTAAAGCTAAAAGCGCAAAACGAAAAACTGAAAGAAGAATTTTTGGAGCTTATTAGAGATGAAGTGAATGTGAAAGAAATTGTTTTTGGCAATAAAATCTCGAACGAAGTGGAATTAGACACCAACATTACACCAGAACTGAAAAAAGAAGGGGACTATCGAGAGGTTTTGCGTCGCATTCAGGAATTGCGGAAAGAAAAAGGATTGCAACCCGGTCAATTAGCGACACTGGCTACTTCGGCACAAATTGCCGCCACAGGTTTACTTCAAGATTATGAAACCGATTTGAAAAATGTCGCCGCGTTGGAAAAAATCAATCATGG
>Ga0209542_10009002_pt1 | contig 18448 bp, 18 predicted proteins | sample RifCSPhighO2_01_FD_184028 | JGI IMG/M metagenome (GOLD analysis project Ga0209542, IMG submission 184028) | Soil microbial communities from Rifle, Colorado - Rifle CSP2_plank highO2_0.1 (SPAdes) (version 2) | ecosystem: Environmental > Terrestrial > Deep subsurface > Rock core/Sediment ...
CGAAAAAAATATTCCGCGGTTCCGTAAACACCTGTTGCCCTACCGAAAATGTGCCCTGCCACGACGGGCGTACTTCAAGCTGGGTGACGCGTAGCGGCTCCGGAAGGACGTCGTGCACAAAAGATCCCGCCCAGTACATACTGACCGCGATGACCCCGAGTGCGACCCACCAGAGCGCGGTGCGCGACGGCTGGAGCGAGACCGGGGCGCCTTCGGCACGGGATGAACCCCATACGTACGCGGCGAAGAATAAGGCCAGACCTCCGAACCCGAGCCACACATCCCCGAAATTCACGATAAAAAGAACGGCAAGGGACGCCGCGGCGACACCGATGAACAAAAAGCGCCACAGGCGGCTACCGGGCACGAGTGATGAGAGGAGCGCGAGTGAGAAAAAGAGCGTCAGAGCGGAAAATATGCCGAGGTCGTGCCAACTGCCGATGGCGCTCACCGCCGATCCGATCAGAACGCCGCCGAATGTTACCGCGGGAAAGACGATGTGAGTGAATTGAATGAGCAGAAGCACCGCCCCGCCCGCCAACAATGCGCGAAGCGCCGTCGTTATTCGTTGCGCGTCCGCCGCGAACACGTTTGCGCAGACCAAGAGGAGTGCGTACCAGATGACCACGGCAACGACCGTATCCTGCTCGACGCTCCCTATCAGGGACACCCTCGATGCGCCGGTCGCAAGGGCAGAAATACCGTAGGCGACCGGTATCAACGTACCCGCCGCAAGAAGCCAACTTTTCGGTACGCGCAAGGTGCCGTTATTGAGAGAGCCGATAGCCCATGCCAGCGTCGCGATCACCGTGAGGAGTACCGCAAGCAGTATCTTTGCGCCGGCAATGCTCGCCCACGCGACGGGGATGAAGAAAAGGGGTAGAAACGCGCAGAGGAGGAGTACCGACCACCACGCGATATTTGATGATATTCCGGAATTCCGCATACCCGTATCAGTACCAGTATATCACCCGCTCCACCAGTTTTTTTATCCCCCCGTTCGCCGTGTGGAAAAATCCGGCGACATGAGAAAAGAGAGTCCTTTTGGGACTCTCTTTCCGTTTCTGCGCCCTAAGCCGGATTCTGTCGAGCCTGCCTGTCGGCAGACAGGGGCAGCCATGTATCTGGGATGAATGTTGCCATTCACCTCAAGCGGTTCTTCACCTTTCGATGACGCGACCTTGCACGCAGGTAGGATTTTTGCCGTTGCACTCCCGACGTTTCCGTCGGGACTGACCCTTGCGGGTCCCCTCGCCTCTCGGCTTGGGCGTCTCTGTTCGCATCCCTGGGATTACCCCGGCGGGCGTTACCCGCTACCGTCCTCCATATCTCTTGCGAAACATGGGCGAGTCCGGACTTTCCTCTAGCGGCTTACGCCGCCAGCGGCTGCCTAACGCAGGCGAACACTGTAATATATTTCCGGCACATAATCAATCCGTCCTTGAGCACGCGGATATGCGTGTTTTTCGAGAGGCTTGCCGAGTGCCGTGCGCTAAATAATCTCGCATGTCCCGCCCGCGCACGCCAATTCCCTCTTTTGTTCGGTCTCGTCCGTTCGTTCGTAGATGATGAGTTTGGAGTAATCTATCTTCGGAAAATTAGCCGCGAGCGCCTCATACGTTTTTTTATCTATGCTTTCGTACGGTGCCAAGCGGTACACATGATTTTCGCGCGGAAGGAACGATAGCCCGCCGATGATATCCCAGTTGTCGGATATCCACGCGACGCACTGCACCCACTCTTCATCGCCGACCGAAATGGTCGCGGAAGGATTGTGTTCGGTGAAATTCAATTTCACCATCTTCCAGTATTCGAGTTGCTCTATGGCGGAAAGGTCGTTCTTGAAGACAGAGCCGCTCGGCGCCTTGACCGGAAATTCCAGGACGAACGTCGTCGCCTCGTTGGCATTCTGCCCCACTTCCGGATGTGCGTGCACGCCCTGATCGCGCATCATCTTGAAAAGCGAATCGGTCGCCGAGATGCGGACGCGGCGGATGTAGTACTGCGAGTGGCGCGGATGAATGCCGGAAGAGCAATCAAAGGTCTGCGACACGGTGCCGGAAGGCTTTACGCAGGTGATGGACGACGACGGGTTGATGCCGAAACGTTTCGCGTAGGCCTCATTGGTCTTCACCGACATCGCGCGCATCTTGCGCATCACTTTCCCGTCGCGTACCGCCGGAGAATCCCACTGGCCGGTGATAGAGACCCCGAGCAAGCGCTCCTTCTCACAATTTTCCTGCCAATCTTTTGATATGTAGTTGAAATTCGTGAGCGTGGACTGATACGTACCGAGCAGGGTCGCAAGCTTTGCCTTGCGCAGAAGCGTCTTCTCCGTGTCATCCGCGCGCGCTATCACTTCGGAGAGATTGCAGAACTGCTTTGACTGCAGGATGATCTCGCCGCAGGGATTCGTACCGACTTGACCTATAAAGTTGCCTTTCTTGCCGTACTTCTTGCGGAGCAACTTCAGGCGGCGCTCCGGCATCGTCTGCTCAAGGCTTCCACGGTTGAAAATCCCGCGCTCGCCGGTGCCGCTCTTCATGAGAGCCACCCACTCATCCATAAGCTCCGCATTCGAAGGTTTGGTCTCGTAGACGGCCGAATTGTTGGCGACGCTACGGTACGGATCCGTGAGGAAAAACTGGCCTTTTTTGGCGTCACGGATCTCGACATCGTCGAGGTCCGAGAGTGAGATCATCGCCGTGCGGCGGACGCCGCCGGCGACCACGCACTCGCCTATTTTGCAGATGATGTCGTGCGCGTCGATGTTGCGGAGTCTTCTCCCTTGACGCTTCAATATCCGCTCGCGCGCAAAGGCAAGCAGGCTCCGGAGAGGTTCCGGGCCCGATGCCTTGCCGCCCATGGTACGAAGCCGCGCACCCGCAGGGCGGATCATCGAGAAATCAAATTCTATGTCCTTGCCCGCGTACCATGTGCGGAGTCCCAGCGTCAGCGCGTCGCACCACCCCTCCTTCGTGTCGGCAACCGTGTGCGTCGACAATTTCTCCCCGCTCTGCTTTTCTATTTGCGGGAGCTGTTGGATATTCTGGCTCTCCACCGCGTAGCCCACGCCGCATCCCTGCATCGAGAGGTACATGATCTCCGCAAAATCTTCCAGCCGCACGGGTGCCGTGAACGAACAGTTGTAGAAACACGTGTTGCACTTCTTCGCCGGAGCGCCGGCGAATTGCATCGCGCGCATCGACGGCATGACTTCTTGTTTGAGGATCGCTTCGCGGATCTCCCGGTACTCGCGAGGATTGAGTTTATCGCCGAGATTCTCTTTCATGAAATTCACGTACCGGTCGACGGTCTCTATCCACGTCTCGCGCCGCTGTTCGCTCTCTATCCAACGCGCATACGTGCGTAAGTATACGAATTCTCCCAGCGGATTATTTTTGAAATATTTTTTCGATTCTTCGGCGAGCTGCCGCACATGCTCGGGCACCTCTCCCTGCTCCTTGCGGATCTTCGCGCGCTCCGCGCGGTAGAGAATATAGGACTTTGCGGTCGCCACGTAGTCGGAGAGGATGAGCTGTCGCTCCACCTCGTCTTGGCAACCCTCGACGGTCGGGAGAAAGTTCTTGTAGGTCTTGGCGATGCGCATCATTTCGCCCGCCACCTTGTGCGCGATGACTACCGCCTCGTCGCCGGAGCCTTCGTTGGACGCCTTCATCGACTTCTCGATAGCGCTGACGATCTTCGGGAACTCGAACGGCACGATCGCTCCGGAGCGCTTCTGAATCTGCGGGAGATATTTTTTGTAGACGCGCAACGCGGCGTTCTCACCCGAGACTCCGCTCGCCACTTTGAGACCCCGAGAGCGTGCCACTCGCGTGGCGATTGTTTTTGTCATGCGCATCAACAACTAATCAGCTAGTAACAGATATATTGTAGCCCTGTGCCGATGGCCGGATTTCCAACTTTGGAGTGGATAACTCCCGCCCGCCGACAGAAAAGCGGTCAGAATCGCACCTCATCCCCTACCTCAACAGTATACGCTTTTACATACCCCGCCGGAAGCTCCAAAACGTACCGCGCGGGCGCGGCCGGGGTAAAAACCTGCGGATAGGTGTCCGGGGACACGTTTTGAGCCGTAGAGACGACAACCCGCGCGCCGGAAATCCACAGAATATCAATCGGGAACTTCATGTTCTTCATCCAAAACCCATATTTCCCGTCTTCGGGAAAGATAAACAACATTCCTTCGTCGGGTGCAAGGCCGTTTCTCCCCCCGAGCCCCTTTTGCCGTGTTTCCGGTGTGTCTACAGTGGTGACACGGATCACATTCCCGTTGACTGTGATCGTCCGAACGGTCTCTGCCGTCGGTATCGGGACGGGTACAGGAACACCGGTGCCTGCAACCGGTATCAAGGCGGTGTCGGTGGTCGTAAGAAGTATCCAGAACCCCACAAAACCCCCAACTACGAAAAGCGACGCCGCGATTGCATACGCGCCGTAAGAGAATTTCTTGAACTGCATGCGAAACTAAAACAGGAGAACGATTGCCATCGCGACGAACGATACGAGCCAATATCCGACGTTGATGAGATACAGCGAGAAAGGTTTTTGTTCCCAGAGGACCTGACCGAGCATGGCGGGAGCCACGAATCCTATCCACGACCATATGCCGAGCTCGACGGCACCGATCCAGTCGTAGACTCCCCACGCGATGCCGAAATAATTCATCACATAGGCGGCAAGCATACTTGCAAGGAACGCGAAGAACGCATAGAGCGGCATGCGCTTCTTGCCGCGCTCGACCATTTCCGGCGTGATGTTGGACATCCGCATCCACGCGCTTCCGAAGACGCGCGGGTGATACCACACGAAACCGATGACGGCGGAGACGATGCCGGCGGCAAGGATGGGGAAAAATGTCACTTCTATCATATCCGCATCCTAGCCCATGCACCGAGGGCGTCCAGAGTGCCCTGTGCACACCGCAAGGAACATTTGCTATACTCATTCGTATGTTCAGGCCGTACAGTTCGGGCGACATACATCTCGATGCGCAACGTCCCGAAGAGGATGACGCGGTGCCCCAACAGGAACTGCAGACCGCCGCAGAAAAGATACGGCAGTTGCGGGGCGACTCGCGCGTCGAGGTTCTCCATAGCAACGTAAAAATGTGGCAGGCGCTGAAGACACGGTTCAAGAACGACCTGCCCAAAGAGCCGAACGTCATGACGCTCGACGCGGGCCGTAGTGTCGAAGTGCAACTCGTGTTCAAGAATAATGAAGTCACCGCGCTCGTAGAATCCGCGCAGAGGGCGGCGGCGCTCCAGGCGCTCGGCATCAACGCCGTGTACAAGCGCCCCGACGCGCAGTGGCTGGACGATAAGCCCAACATGCTGTTCGCGCTCGATGCCGATGTCAACGTCACCAAGAAATTCGTGCGCAACATCGAAGCGGGCGGCTGGCTCATCTGCAGCGCGGAAACAGCGGCCGTTATCCTGCAGGGTTCAAATAAGTTCAAATGCATGGGGACTCTGGAGCCGGGTCCGCATCTTGAAAAGAGCAAGCGGGAGGACCGTTGGGAGCATATGGTCAATACTAATCAAGAATTGAAGAGCGCCGGCGGCGGCGATTTTGTGACCTACGAAGAAGCCGTCAAAGCGCTCGAAGACGCGAAAAAGCCGACAAACAATGTATGCGAGGAGTACAAGAAACTGCTCGATGAACAGAACGACCAACGCGCGGCGAAAGCTGCCGAAGCCGGTGAAGACACCGACGAGGAGCCGGAGCCGACGGGGGCTGTCGGCACACTGAAGCCGCTTCCTCTGAACGAAGAGAGCAAGAACAAAATATTTATCTTAAAGAAGAAACAGGTGGGGATTGACTAGGTTTCCATCTTGTTCGTGGACCTATACGAGGATGTCGGGCTCTTTTTGTTTGAGAAAATTTTGGAATAACCCTTTGCGGGCGGCCAGTGCGTCGTACGTCCCCTCTTGCACTATACAGCCTTTTTCAAAAACGAATATCCTGTCGCAATTCTTGAGCGTCGTGAGCCGATGAGCGATCGTGAGTATCGTTCTCTCTTTGAACAGTTTCTCGATATTTTTCTGTATCGTCATTTCATTCGAATTGTCGAGGGCGGAGGTGGCTTCATCGAAGATCAAGATATCCGGCGACCGAAGCGCGAGACGCGCTATCGCAAGCCGCTGACGCTGCCCGCCGCTCAAATTGTTCCCGTTCTCCAAGACCTTACCCGATAAGCCGCCAAGCGAATTTTTTATTTCGTCCGACAGATTGGCGACGCGGGCGGCTTCCACTATCTCTGCGTCGGAGATATTTTTCCGTGAAGATCCGTAGACAATGTTTTCGGCGATCGTTCCCGAGAAGATGTATGTCTTTTGGGGAATGTATGCGATTCCTTCTGCGATCTCGTCCCTCGTCGTACTCTTCAGATCCCTTCCCAATATTTCGACGGCACCCGAATATCCGTGTACGAGACGTAATAATATTTTGACCAACGTGGACTTACCGCATCCGGAAGCTCCCGCAATGCCGATCTTTTCGCCTTTTCGGATCGACAGGTTGATGCCATGTAAGACGCCTGATCCCTCTTTGTCGGTATACGAGAAATCGAGATTCTTGATTTTGATAATGGCGTCCGTGTCAGAAATCGACTTTTTTGAAGCGTGTGCGCCGGATGCGAATGAGATATCCGGGGGTTGATCCAAGAGGTCATACAGGTCATTGACCCTGATAGAACTCTCGTGTGCTTCGTCGAGTATCCTATGAATTTCCCGCAGTGGCGCCGTTATGCTCAAGAACAGTATCGAGTAGACGAGAATATCCCCTTTCGTGATGATGCCCTGTGCGGAAAAAACGATGGAGAGGCTGATGACCAGAATATAGAAAAATCCTTCATTGAGATATTTTCCGGCGTCGAACAGTGCCATAAAGATATGGTGCCGCATCTCCTTCTTCCGTAATTCTTCAGCGATCTCCTCGACTTTTTCCACCTCCTGCCCCGCGGTGTTCAAGACCCGCACCGTCTCAATGCCGCCGAGCATTTCAACGACCGCACCGTCGATCTTTTCCTTCCCGCGCAAAAGCGCCACCCGTATCCCCTTCTGCGAAGATATCTGTTTGATGATGATATAAAGCCCTGCGGGAATAACGAGGATCATCACAGAAGCCAGTACGGGCTTCTGATACAGCGCAATGAAGATAGCCGCGACCGCCGTAAAGAAAACGGGGAAGAAGTCCAAAAATCCGAGCTTGATGATGCGCACGAGACCCTGAATGGACCTGAACGTCCTCCCGTGGAGCGACCCTATCTGCTCTCTCGTGATATGCGCGATGTCCGCTTCGAGGAGGTGGCCGACCACGCGGACGGTCTGCTTCTTCTCCGTTTGCGTGGCGATGTTTTCAACAAGATACTTCCGTCCTACCGTGAGCACTTCGCGCACAACGATGATCCCTATGATGAGAAGAATAAACGGTATGGCGAGATAGAATTCAACGGTATCGGCGCTCACGAGCGTATCCACCAGCCGACCCAAAATGACGGCGGGTAGGTTGGAGAGGACTCCGGTCACGAGCATCAGCAAGGACGCGAAAACGAGGACGGTCCTTTCGGGCTTTTCAATGAGGGCAAGGCTTCTCTTGAAGCCCGCGAAAATTTCCGAGAGTTCCTTATTCATCTTTTCGCGGGGTGCACGAGATTCTTTTCATGAGCACGCCGATGACAGGGCGCGTTTTTTATACCGAAGTGCCTGCGCGCACAAATGTAGCATCGATGCTCTCTTCGCTCCATCCGCCGTTTCTGAACACCGAGCGGATCTCGACGTCAGACTTACCTTGAGCGCGGGCGGCTTTGATATAACGGGCATTCTGGACAACGACGTTTTCTTGCGTGTTCTGTAGCGTTTCGTCCTTTCCCCGGCGCCGCGCGTAGCGAACCAGCAGCATGACAATGGCAACGAAAACGATCCCCGTAACACCGAACGTCAGGATAAGCGTCGGTATGTTCCCCAGATAGGCTGCCACGGCAGCAATCACCATAAAGCCGCCGCAAATAAGCACCCCCAATAGCGGGGGAAACACAAGCCCCACAACAAACAACCCGACGATGAGCAGACCGAGGAATTTCAGTATCTTTTTGCCGCGTGAATTCATACGATTTATTTCTTGCCTTCGGCAACGGAGCGTAGGGTCGGCGCATTGGTGAGCATCACATCCCACGCACCCACAAAGCCGATAACAAGGGCGAAGTACATCGGTATCGCAAATGCCACCTCTACGGGCACGTTGAGAAGCGGGACGGAGAAGCCGCTGAAAGCATTCCCTGCCGTCGTGCCCTCATACACCCGATATCCGTTGTGTATCAACCATGCTTCGGCGGGAAGCGCGAGGGCGCCGACGAGCGCGCTATAGAGGCAGAACTTCTCGGTCATGTTGAATGTCGCCCACAGCTTTTCCACGATCCAAACGGCACACCACACAAGAATGACCCACCCGAACGTCAGGATGAAGCTGATGTCATGGAAGACATACGACCACGCGGGGAAATTTGCGTTAATGACCATCGGCTCGATCATGACCTCGAAAAGGAAGACGCCTCCGGTCGTTATGAGCAACCGGCGTACATATCCGCCACGCCGCACGGGCAGAAGCGGTACTTTATCGAGAATATATCCCCAGTACTGGTAAAATCCGAGTACGAGAGCGCCGAACACCGGTACGTAGTAGAGCGTATCGACGGGTGTACCGAGAACAGTCAGGCCCGAAAGAACCGCATTGATCTCCGGCGCGTACCAACGCATCCCGAGCGCGAGTACCATCATCTCCCCGAAGAAACCGAATATCCCGAAGAGAAGGACCGTAAGAATGAAGCGCTTCCATTCATACATTCTCGGCAACAGCTGATCGATGATGAGTTTCGAAGCGAGCAAAAGTGTCGTCCACCCGAATGTCAGCACCCAACTCACATCGCGGAAAATGTAGCCGTACGCCCCGAAGTGCGGATTCCCCCACATAGGTGAAGTGAAAGCCTCGAATATGAATATGCCGAGCATGGCGACCGCGTAATGCGCCAGCCAACGCTTCTGGTATTGCGCGTAGATGTAGAGAAAGGACACGGTCAGCGCCGCAACTATGCAAAGAAAGATGATCCCGTTCCCCGTGAGCGTTTTGTCCACTGATTCATACACCATCGGCGGCGGGCCCTGTACGAGGACCTGAATCAGCTTATCCATGTGGAGATTGTATCACCCGCACATCCGGGGGCCGGGGCGGATGTGTATAATTCGCATTGTGGAAACTCTGCTCATCTGCGGCCTAGCGCTGCTTCTTTCCAACGTCGTACACCATTGGCTTGTCATACCGTACGATCTACTACCTTCGCTTGCTTTCCCTATCGATGCCGGCCGGCGATTCCGGGACCGTCCCCTCTTCGGCACACAAAAGACCGCCCGCGGACTCATCGTCATCAGCGCACTGACCGCATTGTTTACCTACACCGGGGCGTCCCTCTCCGGCGCCGTCTTGCAGACGCATCCGGTACTACTGGGCTTCCTGCTCGGCGTCTTCTATATGTTGGGCGAGCTGCCGAATAGTTTTTTGAAGCGCCAGGCCGGCGTGCCGGAGAGCCGCTCCGTACCCGGACTCCGGGGATTATTCTTTTCCGTGTTCGATCATGCGGATTCGATGCTGTTCGCAAGCATTGCGCTGTACCTGCTTGAGGAGCCGTCCTTCCGGTCCGTAACGGTCTTCTTTTCGTCCGGCGTCATGCTGCATATCTTCGTTAATATGCTTTTGCGGGCGCGGGGCTATAAACGCCCGGCTACAGCGCAAACAGATACACTGCGATCAGACCCGCAACAAGGGGTACGGTGACATTGTCCGGAAGTTTCCCCGAGAGCGCCTCGGTCGCGGTGAGGACTGCGGCGGCGATGAGGGAGAGCGCGAAAGCCGCACCAGTTGCCTCCAGAGCGAGAAGTAACGCAAACGTAACCGCGAACGATAGGGAAAAAAAGACGGCACCTCCCAGATATGTTTTTGCCCCCTTCGAACCGGGGGCCCCATACTTTTGACCGATATATCCGGCCGCGGCATCAGGGAGAGCCAACATCAGAGCCGCATACTGAAAAGCGAGGGCGCTCTCTCCCCAAAAAAATAAAGCCGCAAGCGTGAGGCCGAGAGGAAAGCCAAGTGCCCCCGCATCTACCTTCCCCCCTTCGCCTATCGAGCGGACAAATCCCTTGAAAACGAGGTAGCCCATAGCAAAAGTACCCACCGCGCCGCAGACGAGCGCGGCTTCCCTGCTGACAAAAAAAGGCAAGAGTGCGGCGGTACAGCCGGCGACTATATGCGCGTATTTGCGCGTCTCAAGCGGGCGCAAGCCACTGTGCCGCAACACCTCGGCCGAGCCCACAATGGCGGCCTGAATGAGGGCTATCGTCAGGACATCCAAAATCATACGCGGCATTCTCCGACTTCGTATGACCGAAGTTTTTTCCCCTCGCCGATCATGCGCCGTATGACGGAATTCCCCGTTTGCATGGTTGAAAAGATATATCTTTTCAACCCGCTTTCAAGTGCATGCCGGTGAAGTTCTGCCAAAAGCGCGGAGCCGATGCCTTTCTGCCGATGATCCGCATGGACCGCCATGGATTTTACGACGAGTGACGTTCTGGCGGGATTGTACATGTCGAGAGCGGCGACGAGGAACCCGACGATCCCGTTCGCCTGTGTACGCGCGACAAAAATCCTGAAAACATCGAGCATGGCAAGCGGGACCCGGTATATATATGCAAATTCCTCCTCACTAATCGGTATGAACGACCACGTGTCGCTAAAACCCGAGAGGGCCACCGTATGCAGACCATGAATCACGGTCCCGACCGTGTCGGGCCGTACACGCTCAATGGAGATATCGGTACTCTGACGCATCCCTCTCCCGAGGGATGCATGCGAGGCTTCTTCTGTGAGCGATAGGTATCTGACACACGGTTCAAAACCATGCGATCTCCACAGCGCCCCGTCCGCATGTCGCGTGTACGGTTCGAGAAAAAAAGGGGGCGCTCCGGAATCCTCCGTTACGGCACGAAAATCCTGCCACGTATTAAAATTGACGGGGCCGCGCAACACGTGCACGCCCATCGATCGCGCCTCCGCCTTCACGGTCTCGAAGAGCTTCGGTGCGGCATGAGGAAGCGTTTCCAGGAATCCTACGTGCGCAATGCCGGGCAATCGCTCATCTACCGCCACAAGCGCATGCGCCGCTACATCGCGACCATCAGCGACGGTGACAGAGCGCCACTGCACGTGCCCGAGGCCGGGATTGCTTGGATCAAGGTTGCGCCCCAGATTCAACGTTTTATCCTCCGCGAGAGGCGCAGAGTCGGCGTAGATCCGGTGCACGAGTCCCCCGAACTGCGCGACGTCAGCCTTCAGCTCTCTTGAGGAAATCAGCGCCATATCAAAAGAATGAGACTACAGCAGGTTGCCGTGGCCGCTATGATGACCGGGGATGTCCCGGCCGGTTTTCTTACGCGGATACGGCTGACCATCAGAGGGGAAAGCACCGCAAGCGCCCCGAGGGAAAACCAAAGGGGAAGCATGGATACCGCCCCGGGCCATAACGTAAGCACACAGACAACCGGTATCGTTGCGAAGACGGGGATGCCGCTGTATTCGAGCCTGTCTTTGTTCGTGTGGAAACCCTCGCGTGTAAACCGCACAAGACGCCACACACCGCAAAAGACAAACGTCACAAGAATTGCGAGCACGAGCGGCGCCGTGCCGAAGAGAAATACGACGACTCCGCATGGATACAGCAGATAAAGCGGCACATCCGCGATGCTGTCGAGAATGCGCCCGAAGTCGCTTTCCGATCCGAACCGGCGCGCAATAGCTCCATCGAGAAGGTCGCACACGAACGCGAGGAGGAGTAACCCGAGCGAGAAAGCGAGCGCGCCGGAGAGGGCGACGAATATCGCCGAGAGCGAGAAAGCCATGCCCGTGATGGTGACGGCCGACGGAAACGCATTCAGGATGTACCGCATGCCAAAGATTATAGTGCGTTTTGCACGTTCACTTCACCTCGCTCCATATTAAGTGCAATGTCCGAGTCGTGAGGAATGGTGCGTGTCGCACCGGAGAGACCGATGATGCAGGGAATGTTCATCTCCCTGGCCACGATCGATGCATGCGAGAGTATGCCGCCGCGCTCAACGACGATCCCCCGCACCAGAGAAAACGCGACCGCCCATCCGGGGTCCGTGTGCGTCGTGACAAGTATTTTGTCCGCAAAGTCGGCATGGGGATCAAACTCCGTCAGTACGAGCGCCTTGCCGGAGACGGTTGTACTCCCGCCGCGCGAAGCAACGATCCCTCTGAGGGAAGTTTCCTTTTCCGTCCCGTACGCGAAATCCCCGGAACGTATCCGCTCCTCGATACCGGAGATCGGGTCGCCGCTTACTATTCGCGACGGCATTGTTATTTTTTTCCACGCGCGCATTTCTCTTTTGCGCCCCTCCACAACCTCTTTGGCCGCGCCGACATGTTCCGCATCGCACATCTCGGCCGATGTGAGATACATCACGTCCGTCCGGTCCGGGAGAATGCCTTTCTCGACCAGTGTGTCGCCTATCCGCAAAAAAACCTGACGTGCGTGGCCGAAGATCTGCGTCCGCGCCAGACGCGTTTCCTCCCGGTACCGTATGGAGCGCCGCGCCCACGAGATAAGAAAGCGCAGAACGAGCCGCCGGAAGAGGCCGGCATTTATGTCGGCGAGCGCATCGTGCTCCCGGTGCGAGCTCAGCCGTGTCGTGAGTGCACGATGCGAAGCATCTACCGAAAGGATGAGTGTCACGATCTCGTGCGGCGCTTCACGGAGGGTCGGTGTTTCGAGTTTCAATTCATTCGGCACCCGGCTACCGAAGTATGCAATGTATTTCTCGATCAATGCACAGACTTTCTTTCCGCGATACTCCCGGAGAAGAGTCTTGTAGGCCTCCGTCGGCACCTCTGATCTGAGACGCTCCAAAACCCCCGGGTCGCGCCGCAATTCTTCCGCTATCGCATAGAGCGCGCGGCCGGGGTCCAGCGTGGCGAGGTGCGCGTTGGAGGTGAGACGAAGCCTGGAAACGAAATCGTCACGGCCGGTCCACCTCTTGTACAGACGGTGAGCCGCGCCTACGCTCACCATCACCGCAAAATCGTTGGCTATCGGGATTCTCCACAGTCTGACCAGGTCCGTGCGTACATGCGCGTAATGCGAGAGTAGCGCCGTGTAATCCATCTCCGCGAGATCCATGTCTATAAAGGCGCGATAGGCGTGCTCGAATTGCCGCGAGAAACGCCGTATCAACAACGGCATGCTGATAAAAATCCCGGCGATGACCACGAACTGGAGCGCCAGGCGGAGCATCTCCCGGATATGGTGCACTCCGGTGTTGCCGCCTTCAAGCGTACCGGAATTGTCGGCGCCCACACCGAGCATCTTCTCGAAAAAACCTTTATTGTACGAGTAGCCGGGGAGCAAAGAGATGAGGACGTACCAATTGCGCAGGTCGTAATACATATGGTAGCCGATCAATACGACCATACGCGGAAATATATCTTCGTGTTCGTGCCGCTTCCGACGACTGATACCCATAAAGACCGCAAAATGCCGGTACACGCCTTCGTACAGATCGCGCGCAAAAGAGAAGGTCAACGGCGCGACCACACCGGCATAACTCTCCGCGAGATTCGTATTGTCGTAAATACGCTCGATATATTTATTGTGCATACCCGAGTGAGAACGCGGAAAGAACGAGCATGCCGGCGGTATACAGAGCGCTGTAGGTAAAAAGCGTACTCGCGGCGCGGGAAGTCGGGTGACGAACGTAGCGCACGCCGTAATGGACGATGCCAAGCACGAGGAGCCCCGCAAGTCCGGTAACCCACGTAAGCGTGTCTGAAGAACCGGCTCGGTGCACCAGCAGCAAGAGCGATGCGGCAGCCGCCAGAGCACACGTCAAAACGAGGAACGTAGCACCCCGTATGCCATAGTGCGCCGAATAGGTATCGCGCCCTCCCCCCTCGTCGCCCGGGGCGCGTACTTTGCGGGCGACCTCGATCAGAAAGAAAAGTGACGCAAGAAAAATAAAGAGCAAGCCGAAGGGCGCGGTCATCATATCCGGCACAGCGGCACCCGAGAGCACGAAGAGGTACGCAAAAAGCGGGATAAGCAGCGCTTCGTGAACGGCAATGTACGCGGTGAAATTTTTGCGCAGCCTGTCACCACTCAGCCCTTCCCAAAACAGGAGTCCCGAATAGGCCGCAGCGATACTGAAGACAACGGCCGCCGAGGGTACCGCTTGGAGCGCTATGGTAATTTCACAGAGAAAGACGGGCACGAGCAGGACGGATATGTCCGTCCGCGACACAATACCGCGGGCGGCAGGGCGATGCGGGTGGTGCACGCTGTCGTGAGCGTGATCCTTGATATCGTCCATTAAACGAAGCCGGAAAAGAAAAAGGAGGAGCGCCGCGCATACGAGCACGGTCGTCTGAATGCTTCCCCGCCGCGAGAGGAGCGCAGGCGTCCACAACGCTACGGCCGTACCAAAGAAGAGTGCGAGCGGCAGGGTCTGATAGAGTGGAAAGCGCTCATTGACGTAGATCGCGAAACGGCGCATGTGCGGAATATGATAGCACGCATGCTCAAAACCCCGTGATGGGGCGGCTTTGCAGGAGATAGAGACGTTCAGCGAGCGCCCATTCGATGTCCTGCGGTGATTTAAAAAACTCTTCGGTCTTGAGGATCAGATCCAACAATTCGCGCAGTTTCTCCGGAGAGACCGTCCCGTGCGCCGGCTGTACGCCATGCATGGCCGAACGTATTTCACCGGTCTTCTTTTCAAGCACGTAGGAGTCGGGAGTTGCAGTACCGTCGACTACTGTCTTGCCGGATCCCGCCACAGCCTCGATCACGACCGTATCTGTACGGCCCGAAACGGGATCAACCGAGAAGGCGACGCCCGCAGATTCGGGGCGGACCATGCGTTGCACGACAACGGCTACGCGGATCGAATCGGGATCAACGCCGTACCGCGCACCGTACCTGCGGACCGCATCCGTGCGGGACGAGGACATGCAATCCTTGATGCGGTGAATGAGGTCGCTGTGGTGCACATCCAGAAATGTTGAAAATTGTCCCGCCCAAGACGCTTGCTTTCCGTCCTCAACCGATGCACTGGAGCGTACTGCGACCGAGTCTGTCCCGAGTGTGATGAAATTATCGTTAATGGCGCGCAGGATCTCTCCGTCGGATCCCCCCTTCCCGGTAAAGTATCGCCACGCTTCGCTTGTGACGACAAATCCATCGGGTACAGGAAACCCTGCGCGCACGAGTCTCGAAAGAGTTGCGCCCTTTCCCCCGCAGAGTGCGCGGTCTGTAGCACGCCCGTCGGACAACTGAAGCACGAACATCCCCGCACTATAACCCGGGGATACGGATGCGCGGGAAGATGTGTTCCTTCGCGTACGTATTGACGCGCCGTAGATATTCCCTCGTAATCACGGGCGCTGGCGGGAGTCCGAGGAAGTGCGCGTGCGCGTGGTCGAATTGATACGATTGCGTCACATACGGCACGTACCAGTAGACGGACTTGGTGTAGGGTCGGAGCGGAAAAAGAAGCGCGTAGAAAAACGATAAGATCACGCGGAATAGAAAGCGTGGTACCTCGACGTATGTGATTCTTCCGATGCCGAGGTCCTCCATGCAGGTCCGCAAGACCTCGATAGAAGCGACCGGTGCATCCTGGGTCAAGTGAAATGTCTTCAGATCGAACGATCGGTAGTCGGCATAAAGTGCGAGCATCGTATTCACTACGTAGTCAATGGGCACCATGTCGACAACGCCGCCCTTGGGATACGGGATGATGAGCCACGGGGCATGGACGGTGCCCTCAGGGAGTAATCGCGTGCCGAGAGCGCTGAGGATCCTGCCGGGCAACGATTTTTTTTTCAGATTTTCGGCCATCCATGATTTGAATACATGGAGCATGAACGCGAAGCGGTAGTAGCCGAAGGTACAACCTTCCGCCTTCCCTTCGTACGCGTCGCCTATGACGATTGATGGCCGCAAAATAAGGTGCGGAATGAAACATGTCTCGCGCACTATTCTTTCCCCACGGTATTTCGACTCTTCGTACGAGTTATGGAAGTACTGGCCGACATCCGGATCACTTTCGGGAAACTTCCCGCGATGCGAGCCGCACACGTATGCCGTACTCATATGGATGTAGCTTTGCGCGAACCGGTTCGCGAATGTAACAACGTGCCCCGTCGCTTCGGTATTGGTGCGAAAAACGGATTCCCGCTCAAGCGGCGAAAATGAAAGATCGGCCGCCAAATGCCACACGCATACGCGCCGCCCGAAGAGATGCGCGAGTATTTCCTGCGAAAGACCGAGCTGCTCCTTTGTGATGTCACCGGTAACGGCCCGAAATGAACCGGAGCTCGCAAGCGCCGGAAACACCTCACGAACCCTCTCTGTTACCGTGTGCTCTTTTCGACCTCTTAAAAGGACCCAGACCTCATCACCTGCATCGTGTAAACGCGGGACGAGGTGCCTTCCGATGAAGCCGGTGGCACCCGTAACGAGATGTATAGTCCTGCGTGATAATTTATTTTTTTGTTCTTCGTCTACAGATGCATTGGCCATACTAAACATTTCTTGGCGGAGGGTGAGAGATTCGAACTCTCGATGCCTTGCGGCATGCCGCCTTTCCAAGGCGGTGCACTAGACCACTATGCGAACCCTCCTCACGTTCGCATTATATGTTCATTCCCTGCAAAGCAGCAACTCGCTCCTCGACGGGCGGGTGCGTGCTGAAAATCCTTGCGATGAATTTGCCCGCCCCGTGTGCCCCGAAGGGGTTCGAGATGAAGAGGTGCGCGGTCGCGTGATTCGCGCGGCGCATGGGTGCCCCGTATGAAGATATCTTTTGGAGTGCGGACGCGAGCGCGTCGGGGTAGCGCGTGAGCAGCGCTCCGGAAGCGTCGGCAAGAAATTCCCGCTTGCGGGAGACCGCCATCTGTATGAGCTGTGCGGCGACGGGGGCGAGCACGATGGCGACGATGCCCGCGACTAGCAGGAACGGATTCTTGTTGTCCCTATCGCCTCCTCCGCCGAAGAAACTCATGCGCAGGAATATGTCAGAAACGATGGCGATGAAACCCGCCAAGACGACGGCGACGGTCATCACGAGAATGTCGCGATTGCCGACGTGCGAGAGTTCGTGCGCGAGTACGCCTTCGAGCTCCGAGCGGTCGAGTGTCGAAAGAAGCCCCGTCGTCACGGCGACGACCGCATGCTGGGGGTCCCGTCCGGCCGCAAATGCGTTCGGCGCGGGGTCGTCTATCACATACAGTCGCGGTTTCGGAAGCCCCGCGGTAATCGCGAGGTTCTCGAGGATGCGGTGCAGTTCGAGATACTGCACCGAGTCGGCTTCCTTGGCGCCGGTAGAGCGGAGAGCGATCTTGTCCGAGAACCAGTATGCGGTGATGTTCATCACCACGGAAAACGCGACTGCCGCGTAGAGGATAAATGTATTGCCGTAGATCTGCGCGATGAGCCAGCCGAGCGCGATGACAATGATCAAAAATCCGGTCATGAGGAACCACGTCTTTCGGACGTTCTTTCCCTGTTGTGTGTATAGACTAGTCATTAGCCATTAGTTCTTAGCCACTAGTGAAGAAATAAGTTTGTTGAGCATACGCATCGTTTCATCAAGTGTTGCGCGAACAGTCTCGGTTTCTTTCGTTTTAGTAAATCCAAGATTCTCTGCCAGTAGAATTTGAGTCTCCAACTCTGCGCCGGAACCAAAACTTATACGCAGAAACTGAATGTACTCGAGCCGATGTTTCCTTGCAAATCCCTCGGCTATATTGGAGGGTATGGACACAGCAGCCCGGCGCATCTGACTTGTAAGTCCGAACATCTCTGACTTTGGAAAAATTTCCGTGAGGCGATATACGGTAGTTACGAGCTGAACACTTCGCTGCCAAACAATGAGATCTTTATAGGATTGCATTTCACTAGTGGCTATCCCCTAGTGGCTAAAAACTAACTTTTACCGGCTCCTTCGCGGCCGCCTCGCTTTCGCCGAGCTGGAAGAATTCGCGGGTCTTGAAGCCGAAGGCGCTACCGATGAGATTGGTCGGGAACTGTTCGAGCGCATTCTGCAATTCCTGCACCACGCTGTTGTAGAAGCGGCGCGCTGCCTGAATTTTGTTCTCGGTGTCGGAAAGCTCGCGCTGAAGTTCGACGAAATTCGAATTTGCTTTGAGGTCGGGGTACGCCTCGGAAACCGCGAACAATGATTTGAGCGCACCCGTCAGCATGTTCTCCGCCTGCGCGTGCTCCGCGACCGTCTGCGCCCCCATCGCCTTCGTGCGCGCTTCGGTCACTTTTTGCAAAGTACCCGCTTCGTGG
>Ga0209542_10009003_pt1 | contig 18448 bp, 21 predicted proteins | sample RifCSPhighO2_01_FD_184028 | JGI IMG/M metagenome (GOLD analysis project Ga0209542, IMG submission 184028) | Soil microbial communities from Rifle, Colorado - Rifle CSP2_plank highO2_0.1 (SPAdes) (version 2) | ecosystem: Environmental > Terrestrial > Deep subsurface > Rock core/Sediment ...
ACAGTAAGTTTACCACCAAATAGTGCAAAAATTCCCCCAAGCTCTCCTGCCCAGAAACATTGCAAACCCGGTTTACAGCGGGAATCTTCAAGTTGTTTTAACTCAATATTAAGACCATCGGAAAAAGTAACTTTATCATTAGCATTGAGTGTGATTGCTTTTCCGAATTCAGCCGGAGTTGGATTTACCACTCCCGAAACTTCACGAACAAAATTTCTCCCATCCGGAGTTTTACATTGCTCCGGATAACTCTCCATCACCGGATAACCCGCTTTGGCGCATTCGTCAAAATTTGTGACTAATGGTTGATTAATATTAACCTTTGGAGTTTTAACAACCAAAAATCCAAGACCAGCAACAACTCCTAGACCTAAAATACCTAAAATAATTTTTTGCATACTAATTATCTATAAATTTTATGCCAAAGAGTAGCGAAAACATAGCCAAACATATAACCCACCAAGAAAGTCACAACAATCAAAACAACTGAACGTGTAAGATTAAAAGGAGCTACAACAAAAGGATTATTCAGTGAATGTATATTGTAAACAAAATTAAGCCAGGGCTGAGCAAATCCTAAAGCTATCGCAACACTCCAAACCAGATGAATTAAACCCGCAAAAGAACCTAAAACCAAAGCAACTTTATGTCTATTCATAAAAATATTTTCTTAAAATTAATAAAAGCGACTTATATATTCTAGCATATTTATTCCCATTCAACAGTACCCGGGGGCTTGGAGGTAATATCGTAAACCACGCGATTAATGCCCTTCACTTCGTTGGTAATGCGTGTAGAAATTTTTGCGAGCAGCTCATGTGGAAGTCTTGCCCAGTCCACAGTAAGCAGTTCTTTACTTGTTAGAGCGCGAATTATTATTGGGTGGCCATATGTCCGAGCATCACCCTGCACGCCAACAGATCTCATATTCGGCAACACTGCAAAATACTGCTGAACTTTTACCCCATTCTTCTCTATCTCTTCGCATACGATGGCATCAGCATGCCGTAAAGTATCAGCTTTCTCTTTATTCACTTCCCCAATGATACGAACACCCAAGCCGGGGCCTGGGAATGGTTGCCTTTCGGTAACAGATTTGTGCAAACCAAGCATTCTGCCGATTTGCCTGACCTCGTCTTTATACAATTCTCTAAGAGGCTCTATTAATTTCAGATTCATTTTCTCAGGCAAACCGCCGACATTATGATGAGATTTTATTGAAGCAGTATGTTTTCCTCCAATACTTACTCCAGAAGTCACTGCATCGGTGTAGAGAGTTCCCTGCACCAGATATTTTATTCTGTCTTTTTTTTTGCCAAGCTTGCGTGCCTCTTTTTCAAAAATTCTAATAAAAAGCTCCCCTATCGTTTTACGCTTTTTCTCGGGATCGGTAATTCCTTTTAATTTTTTTAGGAACTGCTCTTCCGCGTGAATAATTTTGAAGTTCATATGCAAATGATTGCTGAACATTTTTTTAAGTTTTTCGGTTTCTCCAGCACGCATGAGACCGGTATCCACGTAAATACAAGTGAGATTCTTTCCAATAGCGCGATGCACCATCGTAGCCGCAACGGAAGAATCCACTCCCCCAGAGAGCGCGCAGATAACTTTCTCTTTTCCGACATCTTTTTTAATTTTTACTATAGATTTAGCAATAAAATCCTTCATTGACCAAGTTTTTTTAACTTTGCAAATTTTAATAAAGTTGCGAAGTATTTTTGTGCCATTTTTAGTATGCACCACTTCCGGATGAAATTGCAGACAATATATTCTTTTGAGTTGATTCTCCATCCCAGCAATTGGACAATTATGTGATCCGGCGGTTTTTATAAATCCTTTTGGCATTTTTACAACTTGGTCACCATGGGACATCCACGTCATCTGTTTAGCAGATAATCCTCTGAAAATTCCCGTAGTTTTTTTAATATTTACTTCTGTAGAGCCATATTCTCTATGCGCACCAGCCTTAACCTTACCGCCCAATTCAAAAGCGGTCAGTTGCATGCCATAACAAATACCCAATATGGGTATTCCTAGAATATAGATTTTCTTATTTACCCGCAGAGCATTTGAATCAGACAAGTTTTGTGGACCACCAGAAAATATAATTCCCTTACTTTCCTTTAATTTTGCCAAACTAATGTCTGGTGGCACAAGTTCTGCAAAGACACCCAATTCACGTATTCGTCTTGTAATCAAATGAGAATATTGGGAACCAAAATCCAAAACATATATTACATCTTTCATTATTGGCATTGTAGCATATTACTTTGATAAATAAAAAATCCTCGGTTTACCCAAGGATTTTTCCGAAAACTATTTCTTTTTCGCCTTTTTTGGCTTTTTTACATCCTTTCTGTAAGCGTTGTTGCCTTTTCCCATAAAATTATTTTAAAGTAATGCTGTTGATAATTACTGGAGTTATCGGCCTGTCCCCCGCATTGGTCGCGGTATTTTCAATTTTTTTCACAATATCCAAACCGGAGACAACCTTACCGAAAACCGTATGCTTGCCATCAAGAAAATTATTATTAGCGGTATTAATAAAGAATTGACTGCCGTTAGTATTAGGGCCCGAATTTGCCATGGCTATCGTGCCTATATCATTTTTATTATTCTTATGAATTTCATCGGCAAAAGCATAACCCGGACCTCCGGTGCCCCAAAGATTGATTTTAGTGTCATCTTTTGTAAGTGGATCCCCTCCTTGAATCATAAAACCTTTTATTACCCGGTGAAATTTAACTCCGTTATAAAAATGCTCCTGGGCAAGCTTAACAAAATTAGCCACGGTATTGGGGGCGAGTTCTCCCAAAAATTCAATCGTGATATCTCCCATATTTGTATTCAATGTAACATTCATGATTTTTTTATTATCTAAACTATTAATAATTTTTGTTTCATTTTCCGTCTTAGGTGTAACAGCCAAATCATTCCCTGCCACCGTAAACTCTTTATTTAAAGACCTTCTATTTTGTATCAAAAATAAAATAGCCAAAATACCTATAATGACAACAACCCCAACAATAATATATTTTTTCATAATTTTTTAATCTTCTTTTTTATAAAAATGAGCGACTAAGACAATGGTAATTAGAGAAATAAAAGAAAATAAAGAAAGTGTGGGGAAAGAAATCCATCCACCAAATTCATTAATCAATTGCTGATAACAAGACACACCGGAAGCATCACAGGGAATATTGCCTATATCACCGAAATAATACATAAAACTTTGATATACTGCAATAACGAAACCCACCGAAAGCAGGGGTAAAACATACTTTACTATTTTTCTATCTTTATGCCAAATGGCCACACCAAAAATAAAAACCAGCGGGAACATGAAAGCTCTCTGATACCAACATAGATAGCAAGGCACAAAACCCACTATTTCTGAATATACGAGAGTAAAAAGAGATGCCGACAAGGAGATAAGAAAACCTAATGTTAAATAATGTTTATCAATAAAAGCAAGATAAGAATTCTTCTTCGGTCCGATAAAAAGAAGAAATAAAGCTACAAAAGAAAAAATTAGCAAGACTGTCGCACCGGTTCCTAAAAAAATATTTAAATAATGTACATTTTCTATATTCATAATTTTTATTGGGGCAAAATGCAGGCTGTCTTTTCGGCCAGTTGTGCAAGCGGAATTTCCCCAGATAAACGCGACCCGTCGGCAAATTCCCACGTCGGATAACCGGTAATTTTATTATCTATGCAAACTTTTGTCTGCGCACTACCATCGGCGGTAGAGCATTCAACATAAGGCAACAACTTTACTGATGACCCAAAAAGTTTTTTCTGTTTTTGACAATGCGGACACCAAAAAGCCCCGTAAAATGTCGCTCCTTTATCTTTTAAGCAAATTGCAAAGTCATCATACTTGCCAGGTGTTACCGATGCTGAATTTTCTCCTGAACGTAACACTACAGTGGCTATTACTCCTAAGATTAATAAAAAGATAACCCCTAGAAAAATTTTTGCATTGTTGTTCATAAGTGTTAATATTATAAAATTTTTGGCAAAAAAACAATAAAGCCGACAACAAGAGCCACAATTGCGGCCAGAAGCACCGCTCCGGCGGCAACATCTTTGGTATCCCGCGCATAAGGATGATATTCCGGAGAGGTCAGATTTATATCTATTTCAATAGCGGTATTGAAAGCCTCAGCCACTAAAACAAGACCTATCACTAAAATAAGAGCGATCCATTCAAACGAAGATATTTCAAAATAAAATCCAGAGAGAACAACTACAATCATGGCAAAAACATGTATCCGAGCATTTGGCGTCATCGCCCAAAAAAGCCGAATACCCCGAAAAGCATGCGTGAAACTTTGCGCTCTTTTTACAATGCTCCAAGCCTTTTTTTCTTTGAGAGAATCCATCCTATTCAACTACCAAAATCCCCTTCATTCCCATAGACCTATGAGTGCCGACAGAACAATAATACTCAAAACTTCCAATTTTATCTGCTGTAAACTCTAAAACTTCGGTAATGGGAGAATTTGCTTGCTTAGTGGAAATTCCATATTCATCTATCACAAAATCATGAAACCCATTAGTGTTCTTAAAATTTATTTTAACCCTGTCTCCTTTTTTGACCGTTATAAAAGCGGGGTCAAAAGAGAAATTCTTGCCTGAAATAAAGAATTCTTTAAGAGCTCCTGTATTTTCTTTAATTTGGGGTATTTCTGCTACAGGTACTTCCGCTTTTTTTCCAACTCCAAAAAAGAACAAACCTCCTGCTATTAAAACAATTAAAATGATTATTATGTATATATTTTTCATATTATTATAGTATCATAATGATAAAAAAAATCTAGCACAGAAAAAATCCTATTGATACTGTATATAAACGGGTTTCGGACTTAATTTAAGCACGTCATTTGGCGTCATTAACACTGTCCCTTTGGTTAGGATATCATTTTTATAAAACAATTTAAAGCCCGTAAATTGTACTGGCTCTTTATGGATAAATTCCCTGTATGTGCCGAGCTTCTTAGCTGCTCCGCCCCAGCCATCCATATGCATCACAACCTGTACCTCGGGTAAAATTTTAATCATTTTGTAATTAGTAATCATTTTTCTGGTATAGCGGTGCACAATTAATATTTTCGGTGTTAAATTATTTTCTCTCACGATTTTCGCCATATAATCTGCTGTAAAATTCAGGTCAACAGCGTCAAGTGTGCCCACCACTTTCCCCGGCCTAATACCATTCTTCATTGAAAATTCAGCATCAACTCCTAAATGTACATTGGGTAATTTTAAATATTTTTCCAATAAAGGCACTTCGGTTTGCAAATTGGAAAATCCAACCTGAATATCCAAAAACACAATGGCATTTATTTTTGCCGCTATTGCAAGTACCTTTTCTATCTCTGTCCCCGGCATTCGGGCTCTGTATTTACGATCCGCCCCAGGGCCGGCTTGCGCTACAACTGCGATATAATGAAGTGCCGGAACGACGGGAGTGGAAGGATCTGCAGCTTCCCACTTTTTTACTTCAACGTCCAATTTCGCGAGCATTTCTGCTTCGGGGTATTGCCCCAAGACCCCCATTTTAGTTGAGTACAAATTCCCATAATAAGCGATAATACGCTTAAACGGCAAGATTGCGCCGTCATTTGGATACACAGTCTTTACCGGCCAAAGATTTGGCGGAGTTGGCTTAGGTGGAACCACCACGGTTGTTTCTACACCGGTTTTGGGGTCTTTGGTAATTTTTACGGTTGGTTCTTTGGGTGGCGGATTATTAGCTATCTCATCTAATTTTTTATCGTAAGCCAAAGTATCTAACGGCGGAATAGGTAGTACTATTAATTTTTTATCTTCAATTTCCAAATCATCCTTTTTGTAAGATATGCTACTACTTAAAAATTTCGGGAAAATAACCAATAAAATAAGCAGAAAAAATAAAAAACCTACAAAAAACCAAAGGTGCTTATTTCTTAATGTACGGTTTACTATATGAATAGTATTTTTTTTCATTATAAAGACATTGTAGCAAATCTTAGCCTGAAACTACACATATTGCTGGGAGACTTGGATTCGAACCAAGATATCATCCTCCAGAGGGATGAGTCCTACCATTAGACGATCTCCCAATCCGATACTACCCCTTAGCGCGACCGACCGGATTTGAACCGGCAACCTCTCCCGTGACAGGGGAGTGCTCTAACCAGTTGAGCTACGATCGCAATGCTATTCATTATACATAAAAACACATAATTTGAAAGAGTTATTGGTCTTTTGTGTCGGCACCAGGAGTTGCACCTGGGACCTTCTCTTTATGAGTGAGATGCTCTAACTACCTGAGCTATGCCGACAAATAATCTTACCGTTACCTACCAAAACAGCTACACCGACATAATGGGAGAATAACACATTTTGTCTAATTTTCAAATTTTTATTTGCAAAAAGCCCATTTTTGTTATATGCTACAAAGAATAGCGGAATAGAGAAGAGGCATCTCCAAAGGACTAATAGCGCGAATAACCAGAAGGTTATGAACCGGATTGCTAAACTATCTATGTCGTTAACAAATAAGTAATTATAGCGGGATAGAGAAGAGGCATCTCGCAAGGCTCATAACCTTGAGACGGCCGTTCGATTCGGCCTCCCGCAACCATTATATATACCCGTATTCACGAAAAATCTGCTCATAGAGAGCGATTATTCTCTTTGCTTCTCGTTGGGTTAACGTAAAAGCCGCCCCATCGTGGGCTATCTTATTTCTGATAGTGTGCACCTCCCAGGCAGAGGTAAGACCGTGAAAACTCTCTTGAGTGGCTCCTTTCAGCTTTTCGCCCAAATTTTCTTCTTTAAATCCCATTTGATCCATCAGCCCTTCTAACATGGAATCAGCTTCAATGACCGCGAGCTTCCAGTCACTTTCATGCTGAGAAAAAAGATAAGAAAGAGTTTTAAGCCATCGTGGATTTTTGGAAACCTCCTCCCCTTCACGCAATTTTTTTTCTTTTTCCGCCTGATGATGCGCATATTCGGTAATTTCATGTTCTAAGTGTTTGTGTTCTTTTTTTCTAATTTCAAGCAACCTAATTGAACTATAAAAAATAATAGTAAGAAAAAATAACGCGAGAAATAAAAGAATAGTGTTATAAAGAGATATTATTTCAGTACTGATATTACTCGTAGATTCAAAAAGAGCACGAAAAAATGAGAGAGCCTGATTAAATAAATAATCCGGATTAAAATATTTTGAACCTAGGACCGTATCGCTGATAATTGGATTTGGATTCATATTATAAATTGTACCACAAAAAAGGACGGTCCTTGGGGAAACTCTCTTAAGGACCGTCCTTAATACTTTCAAATTCTTGACCTATTTTAAAAAGCAAATCTTCTCCCCCATGAGAAGCCATAAATTGAATTCCTAAAGGCAACTTTTTGTCTCCTATTTGAACAAAGCCGGACGGTATAGAAATACCAGGAACACCTACAATATTTGCTGTTACGGTAAAAATATCCGCCAAATATACGGAAAGTGGATCACTTTTCTCCCCTATTTTCCAAGCAGGTATGGGAGAAGTCGGCGTTAACACCAAATCAACTTCGGAAAATAATTCTCTAAATTCTTTTCTTAAAGCTACTCGGGCTTTTTGCGCTTTTCCATAATAAGCATCATAATAACCGGCAGAAAGCACATAAGTACCCAGCAGTATTCTCCTTCTACTTTCTTTGCCAAAACCACTACCTTTTGTTAAAAAATAATCTTGAAGTAAATTAGAACCGTCTTTGTGTAAGCCATATCTCATCCCATCAAAACGGGCAAGATTTGTGGAAACTTCCGCAAAGTTAATAATGTAGTACAAAGCAATACAATTTGGCAGTTTAATATCTTTAATCTTAAATCCTAAATTTTCAAAACTTTTGACTGTCTTTTTAAAATTTTCTTTTATCTCCGGATCAATTCCTTCTTGATTTATTAAATCCCATGGTACACCGATAATTTTTTTCAAAGGGGGTTTTGAATATGTTGTGTCTGTAATGCTAGTACTATCCAAAACGTCATGACCGTAAATAGCATCAAAAATAATTTGCGCATCTTCCACTGTCTTTGCAATCGGACCTATGCAGTCAAGAGATGAAGCTGCTGCGATAAGGCCATGTCTGGAAACTCTGCCATAAGTAGGCTTAAATCCTACAATTCCGCAAAATGCCGCTGGCAGACGAACTGACCCTCCGGTGTCCGAGCCTAAGGCTCCAAGGGCCATAAGGCTGGCTACAGCCGCCGCGGAACCACCCGAAGTGCCACCCGCTACGCGTAAATAATCATGAGGATTCTTCGTAGCTCCGTAAGCGGAATTTTCTGTAGAGCTTCCTAAGGCAAACTCATCCGTATTTGTTCTGCCCAAAAAGACAGCTCCCTGCTTTTTTAATTTATCTATTACTGTGGCATTATAAGATGCTGTATAATTTTCCAGAATTTTTGATGCCGCGGAAACTTTTCTCCCCTTAATTAGAATCACGTCTTTGACAGCGAGCGGAATACCAAGCAAAGGATATGACTCCCCTTTCGCAATTCTTTCATCCGCCTGGCGCGCCTGCTCCAAGACATCATCATAAACTTCCAGATACGCATTTAATTCCGTATTTTTCTTTTCAATCTCCACTAAATAAGCCCTAGCCAAATCTACCGCAGAAAAAACTTTCTCATCCAGAGCTTTTCTAGCTTTTTTTATTGTTAGATTTTCCAAGTCAATCATAGAATTTTTTTCACTTTCAAGAAACCGTCTTGCGCATCCGGAAATTGCCCTGTGATAAGTTCGGAAGAAAACTCACACACTTCTTCTTTATCTTCCCGCCAAACATTGCGTAAATTATAATCCGGCTTAATATTTTCTATCTTTACCTCTTCAATTTGCTTTATATAACCTAAAATACTCTCCATGTCCGAGAGAATATCTTTCTTTTCTTCTTCTCCCAGTTCAATTCTCGCAAGCTGTGCCAGATTTTCCACATCTTTGATATTCATCTTCTGAGTATAACAAAAGCGTAGCTTGGTGTAAATTTTTTATCTCCGAGGATCCCGCGCCAGAGGCGAAGGGCGCAGGAGGAAAAAATTTACACTAAGCGTAGCTATCCAATCAAAGCCTTGATTCGCTCTTCTACCGGCGGATGAGTCGCAAAAAAACTACTAATTTTTTTACCGAATTTTGGGCCTTTAGGGTCTGAAATATACAAATGCGCGATAGCACTTGATTGGCGAACCATAGGTTTACTGTATTTTGAGATCTTACCTAGGGCACTTGCCAGACCAGCCGGATAGCGGGTAAGTAATGCTCCGGATGCATCCGCCAGAAACTCCCGTTTTCTGGAAATAGCCAGCTGAATAAGCATAGCGAATAAAGGCGCCAGAATAGAAAAAATAATACCAACAATCATGAATAGTCCACTTGCTTTATTATCATCGTTTCTATGATTTCCCCAAAGAATACTGCGTGTGAAAACATCCGCGAGTATGGTCACAAAACCTACCAATACCACGACAATGGTTGAAAGAAGCATATCTTTATTTCCGATATGTGAAAGTTCGTGCGCCAGTACGCCTTCTAATTCATTCTTATCTAAAATGGCAAGTAAACCGGTCGTCACCGCCACCACCGCGTGATTCTTGTCCCGTCCGGTCGCAAAGGCATTGGGAGCATTGTCTTCAATTATATAAACTTTTGGCATTGGAAGCCCTGCCGTAATAGCCAAATTTTCAACACTTGTATATAAAACAAAATTCTCTTCCCTTTTGGCTAGCTTGGCTCCTGAAAGCTTAAGAACAATTTTATCCGAAAACCAATAAGAAAAAATATTCATAAAAACACTAAACAGAACAAAAAGATAAAGAATATTGGCATTACCATAATAAATACTTACGAAATAGCCAAAAAAAATGACCACAACAAAAAACACCGTCATAAGTAGCCATGTTTTTGTTACATTCTTAGATTGCTCGGTATAAAGTGTCGCCATAAATTATTTCGGAGTTTGAGACTGCATCTTTTTGAAACTTGCCACCACAGAATCAATATAAGACCCGCTACAGCCAAGATTTTGAATTTTAGTCTTATCAATGCCCTGTTCTATAAATAAACCGAGAGTTCCGTAAAAATATATTTGACTGGCGTATTTACCTGAATTATCCAGGCTGGGAGCCTTAAAAACTATAGTCTCTGAACTACTTTCGTCCAATGCTTTAACAATACCGACAGGACAAGAAATAGATTGAAGAGCTAATTTTTTACCGGTAATATCAACAAGAGTACTTTCTGGTCCGTATGACAATCTAAAATTACAGACATTCGGGTCTTTGGTATTTTCTTTTGTAATTTGGAAAATAGTTGGAAATAAAGCATCTTCTAAAACAGCCCTGGCTGGAGTGCAGGAAAGGGCGCTGTTTCCCAAACAATTCAATACCGCATCATCCTTATAGAGAAGAGGGTTCTTTAAATCCGGCGCTATACTGGTGCCACAATTTTTTACCGGATTTACATTTTTTACTATTGTATTATTTTTTGCTGGAGCCTTATCAATACTAAAGATTTTATCAAAATTAAAAGAAGGAACAGAAAATCCCCGTACATTATTCATTGTGGCATTCCAAAAATTCTTTATTTGCGGACCGAAAAAATACCAAGCACCCAAACAAAATAAAGCAATAACAACCCCAACCACGATAATCCTCAGTCTTGGAGAAGAAAGCTGGGTCTTTAAGGATAGAGAACTTGGAGGACTTGCTGTAAAACCCTGCATTGGAATCACTATTCTAAATGCCTCGCTTAAATCAGCTTCACTCCATCCGCCACCTTCTGAAAGTGTTTTGTGAATATCTTCGCGTGTACGCCCTTTAGCAAATTCTCCTCGTATATATCCTATAAGTTCCGGTGTAATCATAAATTCAAAAAATTAAAATGCTAAAATTTCACCTCCACAGGATTTTGTGCCACATCATTATCCGCGAGGTCAAAAAACTCTTTTTTAGAAAAACCAAACATATTAGCCAAAATATTTGAAGGGAAAGATTCAATTTTGATATTTAAATCACGAACATTCGTATTGTAAAACCGACGAGCAGCCTGAATTTTATTTTCCGTATCGGAAAGTTCCTGTTGAAGCGCTAAAAAATTCGTATTAGCTTTAAGCTCCGGATATGCTTCGGAAATAGCAAAAATAGACTTCAGCGCACCGGTTAACATATTCTCGGCTTCCGCGTGCTCTTTAGTAGGACCAGCTGCTCCCATCGCCATGCTTCTGGCTTTTGTCACATTCTCAAAGGCTGAGCTTTCGTGAGTAGCATAACCCTTCACGGTATTTACAAGATTTGGTATCAGGTCATATCTACGCTTCAACTGCACCTCTATGTCCGCCCAAGCTTCTTTGGCCTGATTAACAAGTGCAACAAGACTATTGTAAACAAAGACTGCCCACAGAATAAAGACTCCCAAAACTATAAGGATATACTTCATACCTTGTATTATACACCCTAAAGTTGAAAATACAAAATCAAGACAAAGACAGTCCTTGGGGAAAATCTTAAAGACCGTTCTTAATTATTTTTCTTCTGCATTTCTTCCACTAAAACCAACAGTGGTGATGCCAAGAAAATTGAAGAATATGTACCAAAAAACATTCCGGCAGTTAACATAAGGGCAAAATACTTGGTTGTTACGGGACCGAAAAAGAAAAGGGCAAGAAGCACGAGAATCACTGTGAAAGAAGTACTGATTGACCGGACATATGATTGTTCTAAACTTTTCCCCACTACTTCGGAAAAATTTATCTGACTAGTTGTCTGATTTCTTAAATTTTCCCTAATGCGGTCAAAAATGACTATAGTGTCTGAAACGGAAAGCCCGAGTATAGTAAGGACAGCCACAACGAAAAGCGTGTCTAGCTCCGCGCCATAGTAATGAGAAAGAATAACAAACAAGCCAATCGGTATAACAACATCATGAAGTAAAGTAACGATAGCTATTAAGCCGTATCTCCAGGATGAAACCGGTTTGGAAACTTTTCGGAAAGAAAAAGCAATAAAACAAATAATAGCAAGAGAAATCAAGACAATAGCAATGATCGCTTTTCTTGTCAGCTCTCGCCCCACGGATGGTCCGATAGAATTAAAGCTTGTTTCCATGAGGATGCTTGTCTGATCCTGTGAAAGTGTTTTTAACAGTAAGGTATGTTCAGAGTCGCTTAAAGACCTGGATTTCACTATATAACCCAGATCGCCTGTCGGCTGGAGAAGAATTGCGCCAAAATTTAAGGCTTCAAGATTTTTATTCAAACTCTCCTGTGCCGGACGCTCGGCTTCATAGATAACTTCCGAGAGAGCACCCCCTTTAAAATCAATCCCTATGTTTAAACCGAATACAAACAAAGAAAATATGGAAAGCAAAACCAAAACTGATGAAAGAGTAACGAATATTTTTTTGTATTTAATGATAAGCATAATTTTAAGTTCTAGTAATTCCTGAACCAAATAAAAATCTGGCAACCTTCCCCTCTCCGAGGACAATAAGTGTAGAAAGGAAAATGCGTGTAATGGTGATGGCGGAAAACATAGATACTATCACTCCCATGCCCAGCGTCAATGCGAAACCTTTGATTAAAGATGTGCCAAACCAGAAAAGTATCAGAGCGGTAATAAGATTAGAAATATTTGAATCACGGATAGAAAGCCAAGCACGGGAAAAACCAAGTTTTACCGCTTCATTAATAGTACGCCCAAAAGCCAATTCTTCTTTAACCCGCTCAAAAATCAGCACATTAGCATCAACGGCTATGCCCATGGAAATTATGAATCCGGCAATACCGGCAGCCGTCAGTGTTACCGGTAGAAGCTTAAAGAGTGTCAATATTATCGCAACGAAAATACAAAGAGAGAGAACAGCAATTAATCCCGGCAAGCGATACCAAAGAATCAAGAAAAGAGCCACTAATATAAAACCTATGATTGCAGCTTTAATTCCGGCGACGATGGCAGACTCCCCTAAGGTAGCTCCGATAGTTTGAGTAGATAGAAGAGATATCGGCACCGGTAGGGCGCCGGAATTTAACCTGCCTACCAACAGCTTGGCTTCGTTTGGATTAAAACTTCCGGATATTATGGCTTGGCCATTTGGAATTTCTTCGTTAACCACTGGCGTGGAAATAGGCGCGCCATCAAGATAAATAGCCACCATTTTTCCTACATTTTCTTTTGTTATTTGCGCAAAAAGCTTTGTGCCCACATCATCAAACTGCAAACTTACTCTTGGTTCACGGGTATTTATATCAAATTCCAAAGTTGCCTTCTTTAAATACCGACCGGTAAGTTCTGTGCCGATAAATTGAGAACCTAAGTCTAAATTTAGCTTGCCATCCTTATCTACCGTCGCATTTTGCGCAGATCCTTCCGGAGCTTGTATTTTAAATTCCAAAAGCGGAGTCTGTCCAATCATATCTACCGCTTTTTTTATATCAGTCACACCTGGAAGATCCACTATCAATCTTTCTTCCCCGCCCGAAACAAGCCCTCCGTGCTGTACCTGAACCACCGGTTCCGAAACTCCAAAAAGATTCACTCGGCGTTCAATAACATCACGCAATGCATCCATTGAACTTCCGACTTCACCTGAAGCTACGGCATTAACATCAGCTTTGTATATCAAATGGCTGCCTCCCGAAAGATCAAGACCCAAGCGAAAAGGAAATTTCTTGAAAAATGATTTTTGAGTCTCAAAATTTTTATTTAATTTTGGCTCGGTTTTGTAGACAAAAAAAGCAATACCAGCGCCTAAAACCAAAATTAGTATTGATAGTATAATTCTTTTAATCATGAAAATATACAATTATACTATATTTTTTTCATAAAATATGCAAATAAATGTGAAACTACGGCGCCCAAAGTAAAACCGCCTAAAATATCAATTGGAAAGTGAATACCGGCGACAATACGCGCTAGCCCGACTAAAAAAGCAAAAAACATAAAAAGGAAGCCTACTTTTTTATTAAGAAAAAAAAGTGAGAAAGCTAAAGCCATAAAAAAAACGGAGTGGCTTGATGGAAAAGAGTAGCCATTTTCTGGTACAAGATTGTAAACATCAGATAAAGCTAGAAAAGGGCGCGGAGTGTGAAATAAAATCTTTAATGCTACTGATATAATATAGGCTAAGGAAATGGAAAAAAACGTAGCGAAAAATTCCCGCAAATTTTTATGATAAAAAAATAAAAAAATTCCCGCAAGCATTACGATAACGTAGGGAAAATAAACAGCGAAAAAAATAATGATATTATCAAAAAGCTGAGATTGATGAGCTAAATTATAAAAAAAATAAAAGATTTGATTATTCATTTTGATTTAGCGAAATCATGTCGCGCACCGTCCATTGAAGCGCGACCCTTTGCTACATTGAGTACATTAGTTAGAAGCATCGCCACCGTCACGGGTCCCACTCCGCCTGGTACCGGGGAAACATAGCCTACCAAATTCTTAACCGACTCCAAATCAACATCACCGACAATACCAGCATTAGACTCCGAAGTCCCTGCATCTATTAAAATTGCCCCATCTTTGATCATGTTGGCGGTAATATATTTCCCTTTACCTATGCCTGAAATTACAACATCAGCTTGTTTTAAAAACTGTTCTTTATTTTCCGTTTTACTGGTAATTGGCTGATAAATCAAGTTCCGATAACGCAAAAGTGCTGCTACTGGTTTACCTACCAATTCCCCCTGCCCAAGAACAACGATAATCTTCCCTTTCAAGCTCAAATTAAGAGAATCTAAAAGTGCCATACAAGCCAAAGCTGTGGGAAAACCTAAGTCTGTTTTCCCATTGTAGAATTCCGTACTCGCAATGGTCCCCAGACAATCAACATCTAAATGCGGATCAATGGCATCCAATATAGCCCGTTTATCAAGAGATTCCGGCAAGGGTAGCTGCACAATAATTCCACACATATTCGGTATTTTATTTATAACTCCTATTTCCTTCACAAGCTCCGCAGTAGTAATAGATTTTGGAAAATTTGCACTATAAAATTTTATTCCAACCAGTTCGGCAGTTCTTGCTTTCGTCTTTACATACTGGACAGAGACAGGATCGTCTCCCACTAAAATATCACAAAAAATAGGCTGAAAAGAAAGCAGAGCTATCTCTTTTTTTATGTTGGCTAAAATTTCTCCACGTAATTTTCTACCATCAATAATTATCATACTCCTAGAAATTCGTTTTTCATTTTATCTCGGTGCGCGATTCTCGCGTACTTTCGCATGCTCATTAAAATCCCCAAACCTGCGAATTCTGTAAGGAGATGCGACCCGCCATAACTCATAAAAGGCAGAGGGATACCGGTAATAGGCATCAACCCCAAATTCATACCGATATTTACGAGTATATGACTCATAAAGAAAATAGCAATACCCATACCAAAAAGTATTTCAAAATTATACGCCCCCAAAGTAGCGGAATACAAAATCCTCCAAATAACTAGTCCGTACAATAAGAGTATCAGGAGAGAACCGACCAATCCCCATTCCTCGGCATATGCGGCAAAAACAAAGTCAGACTGGGGCTGAGGCAGAAATTTCAGCCGTGATTGAGTGCCAAAACCCAAGCCCTTGCCGGTAATTTCTCCCGATCCCACCGCCACAGTAGACTGAAAAGCATTGTAGCCTGTTCCATGGATATCGGCTAAAGGGTTTATAAAGTTTACAATACGGGCTTTTTGATATGGAGCAAAAACAAAAAACCAAAGAGTGGCGAAAAGCAAAAGACCGGAAGCAAAAACAAAAAATAGATGAGTTTTGGAAATTCCGGACACAAGCACCATACCAAACCATATAAAAAATATAATCATCGCAGAACCAAAGTCCGGCTGCAGCATGACTAAAACAAGGGGTATAAGTGTATAAAACAAGGAAATAAAAATGTGCTTAATATCCCTTATCTCCACATGCCGGCGCGAAAAATATTTCGCCAAAATAAGAACCAATACCAGCTTCATCATATCAGCCGGCTGAAAAGAAAAGAAACCGAAGTCAAACCAGCTTTTGGCGCCATGGGCAGCATTACCCAGAATAAAAAGTAAAAGTAAAATAAATGAAGTTAAAATATAAGCAAATACCAATACATCGGTACGCTTCAAAAAACGAAAATCTATAAAAGAAAATAAAAAGAAAATCAAAAATCCAAGGCAAACCCAGATAATTTGTTTACTAAAAAAATTACTGGTATTTTCCAAGAGCGCAAAGCTTTTCATTGTGACCAGCCCTGCAAAAATTATAGGAAGAATAAAAAACACCAAAAGCCAATCTATTCTTTTTAGAGCATAGGCAACCACAAATTATCTCAAATTAACTGAAAAAATATTGTACATGGGAATTATTTCTTTGGCGACAATGTCTTCCGGCAGCTGCTCTGGCCAAGTAAAATTTATCTCTCTTCCGTCCTCTCCGGCAAGCTCGTCTACATAAGTACGGCTGACAGAAACAGCATTGCGGTTGGAATCATATAAAATAGCGATTATACTTACCTCTGGTATAGTAAAAAATGAATTATTTGTTATGGTAGCAGATAATGCAGGGCTCGTCTTATCATTACTAAGAATTATATTGGAAACCAGAACCTGAAGCTGTTTTATTTTTTCCTCTGAAACTGAAACCCAATCCGGTACTTGCGTAAACTCAAAAGTAGTATAAATAGGAATAGAATTCCCGATATCTATGCCGGGCTCAAAAACGGCAAACTTCTGGGATGGAGGAATGAAAGTAGACCCTTCACGCTTACCTATATAAACATTATTAGCATCAGCAAAACGAAATCTGTAATTTATTTTATTGACGGCAAGGTTTTTATTATGGTTTTCAAGATAAGCGACAGCATTGTAGCGCCCGGGAACAACACGAAAAGAACGAGTCCAGAGAACTGAAACTTCGTCCACCTGAAAAAGGCATGCCTTGATGCATGACCCCCCGCAATCCACACCCACTTCGTCTCCGTTTTGCCTGCCATCAGTGCAAGTCGGCGCATCCTTTAAACTAGGAGAAATTATAAAAAAACCGAATAAAGAAAAAAACAGAATAAGAAGAAAAATAGAAAAAATTTGCCGCTTGAAAGCCCAAGTCATAAAGGCATAATAACATTAAAAATGTAAAAAATAAACGCTTTAAAATAAAAGCTGGGCCTCGTGGTTTGTCCGAAGACCGAACCACGAGACCCAGCGAGATTTCCGAAAAGTGAGAGATTATGTGCCTAACGGCCCCCATAAACCTCTAAAATATGTGTACTTCGTGTGCTGTCAACCAGCCCCCACGAAAGTCCCCACATCTACCCCCTCGGATACTGAGATTATATCACACACAATATAGAAAAGTCAATAGCAGACCATAGAATAAATAAAAAATCAATAGGAAATGAAAAAGGGTCCGGGAGTTTGTAAAACAAACTCAACCAGACCCTCTATACGCTTATCTGTCGCTCAGAGAGAGAATTCTAAATTCTCAATCCCTGAAAGAACTAAATTTTTGCCTTTTTGAAGGGAGCGGGTCCTCACGACGAGGACCCGCCAGGCCTACGGCTTCCGCCGCCACTGATGCCACCCATGTGGCGTGACGCGCCCTTCGCGCCCCTTCCCGACCCCCAGCCCGAGCTGGGTGGGTCGAGCGCCCTCCGCCTGGAGACGTTGCTTCCGCGCCTCCACCGGTGTCGGCTCATCCGACGCCTGGAGGCGCTGACGCGTTTCATCTCTCTCGGCTCCCTGTGCCAATACCCGGTCGAGTGATAGGTCTCTCACATGAACCTCCTGTTAGAACGACAGGCGTGTCGTCCAATTTTTTACTATACTATAAATTTAAGAAAATAGCAATACACCGCAAAAAAGCTATAAATATGGCTTAAAATAGAACGAGCCCGGCTGGTCAGTGAAGACGAGCGCAGGCCCGATTATGTTCGGCGCAATACGAAGCGCCATACCCGCAAGATGCGGATGATAGTTTTTTTCTTCAGCCTGGTCGCCTTTTTCGGCGACCTGTAACGATAAACGACGTACAGAATCACTAACTCTGTGATCACAGAGCACCTCCCCGGCATTGATTCTTTCACACGCAAAAAAATTACGCAAGCAACTGGTCGAAATAAGCAAGAACAGTTCTTGCTTAAGAGTTCAATAGTTATTGAATACTTTGTTTTGGCGGCTAGCTACTTTCCCCATGAAGAGTATCATCGCCACTACCAGGCTTAACTTCTCTGTTCGGAATGGGAAGAGGTGTGGCCCTGGCGTTAAACCACCAAAACAAAACATTCAAAAATCTACTACAGTATATTGTAGTAAATTGTATTTTTTTGTGATTTCCAAATTTCTTAACAGGAATCGAAACATTAGTACTTCTCAGCTCAACGCATTACTGCGCTTACACTTAAAGCCTATCAACCTGATCATCTCTCAGG
>Ga0209542_10009004_pt1 | contig 18443 bp, 21 predicted proteins | sample RifCSPhighO2_01_FD_184028 | JGI IMG/M metagenome (GOLD analysis project Ga0209542, IMG submission 184028) | Soil microbial communities from Rifle, Colorado - Rifle CSP2_plank highO2_0.1 (SPAdes) (version 2) | ecosystem: Environmental > Terrestrial > Deep subsurface > Rock core/Sediment ...
TATCCTTGTACCAAAATCTCAGGAGAGATAGACGACTAGGAATGAACGGCGAAGAGATTCGAACCGAGCCCTCCAAGTAAAAGCGGTATTTTAAGCCACACGACGAACGGGCGACCGACCCAGTTAGTATCTCTCCGCCTTCCGCCAAGATTATGTAGTATCGGCAGACTCGAGTACCTGAAGTAGGTAACTCGCTTTACTTTTAATTTCAAATAGCACAGAGTAGGATAGTCTCATTTTGGCAGGAGAAAGCCCATGCTGGCCGGCCTTCGTTCTTTTGTCCTCGATTGTTGCCCGTATTATCGTCAGGTGTCATCGCTCACGCGTTGGTGTGACGCCGGCACGGCGATTCATAACTGGGAAGCAGCAAACAAGATTCCCATCAGTTGGTCCGAAAAGGGCCGAGAACTTGTTCGGGAAAATATTGCTGCCTACCTAGACTTCATCAAATATCATCGCTGGCTCAAATTCGATGTCGACTATGTCGCGATGTGGAGCGCGCATCTTAAGCCCGCTCCGTTCAACCCAAATCCGCCCCGTCGCAGAAGCCCACAACCGCGTGGGCTTTCTTTTTGTCCCCCGGTCGGGCATTTATCAAAAAGCACTTTTCCTAGTATTATGCGAGTGTTCAATACGGCCCCATCGTCTAACGGTTAGGACGCCGGCTTTTCAAGCCGTTAATCCGGGTTCGATTCCCGGTGGGGTCAGCGAAACCAAAAACGCCCGCTGCTGGGCGTTTTTGCGTACGCTGACGGGCGCAGCCATGTCCTGCAGTTGCAGGACGGCGAGCCGGGGTCGCGGAAACTTTTTCTGACGAGGAAAAGTTATTTGTGACCACGTAAACAAAGAGACCCGTTGCAGAGCGGGCCGCTCTGCAACGGGTCGTGTTGCTACCAACTGCGCTTCGTTGCGCGAGTTTCAATCGTCTGCGCGGCGATATTTGCTTCGATAGAAGCTGCAGCCGATGGACTGAGGTCAGTGAGGGCGCGTTTGGCCGCATCTTCATCACGCCAGTAGTAGCACGGCTTGCCCCAGCCATCGGGTCTCAAGTAGGTGGAAAATTCGCCGACGCCCCGAGACACATAGTACTGGCCAGCCTTGTCAGTGAGACAACTCGGAGCGGGTTGTATCCGCACTTCGTTGTCAGAAAACATATTGCCTCTCATATTCTCCTCCTGCGGACTACCGCAGTTTGTGCCAATTTCCTGTATATGATATATCCTATTTCTGAATAAAAGTCAATAGCCGTCAAGGGCTTGCCAAATAAGGGTATTTTTACCTAATCTGGAGGTTATTCACCCCGTCACTTGTACTTCATCTAGACCCGATATATACTGAAGTTGGTCGAGGCGGAAACTCCTCGCCCATCAAAAGGGGGCTTCATGCGTAAAAGCGGAAGTCCTTTTTTGATTGGTCAGGAAAAAACTTGAGGCCGGTGCCATCGATCACGGGACCGATCTTATTTTTCGGATTTGATGATGCTGTAACCGTAGTGTGATAGTATAGCAAATGTCGATCGCTGACCGCTATCCCGATTATGCATAAAAGTAGAATACTATACTCCATTCTCGCACTATCATTTGGAGTGTTTTTTGTTGTATACGGAGAGATTGACGACAGCCCCGGAGGGCAATTGCTTGGACTCTTGGCGGTTATTGTCGGTATTGTAGGCATGATAAGGGCCAAGAAGAAAAAGATCTAACACTTACTCTTAGTAAGAACTTCATAGTGGGCTCGTCATACTAGGTACTATGAAATTTAATAAAATCATGGGTTTTGGGCTTTTGGCTCTTGGGGTAAGCGGTGCCTCGCTCGGGGTGGCAAACGCCCAGGTTTATACGCCTGTTCCTATTATGGCACCCGCGCCCATTGCCTGCGTTTCTATCAACGCTAACCTACGCTACGGCTCAACCGATTACTACACCAAAGGCGCTGTGACACAGCTCCAGCAATTTTTGGCGGGGCAAGGGTACTTTAGTAGTGTCTATCTTGGCACCGGGCGCTTCGGCCCCATCACCGCGCGCGCAGTGGTGCAGTACCAACTCGCGCACGGCATCACGCCCGTAGGCGTCGCGGGCCCCATCACCCGCGCTTCTATATATAAAGAAACATGCGGAGGAATTGTAGTCCCGCCGACACACCAAGCGCCGGGCATATCGGGCTTGAGCCCCGCGTTAGGTCCGGTGGGGACACAAGTCACCCTCTCTGGCTACAACTTTACCAGCGACAACACCGTGCTCTTTGACGGCATAATGGTCGCGAGCAACGTGCCCGCAAAATCGACCAGCATCGTCTGTATCACGTACCCCTGCCAGGGCTCGCAGAGCATCACCATCACCATACCCGAATATGTCTCGCCTTACTGCGGGCCGGGGATGTACTGCATTATGATGGTGCGCGCTATAACCCCCGGCCCGCATCAAATCAGTGTGCAAAACCAAAACGGTACCAGTAATGTACAAATCTTTACCGTCACCGACGACGCCGGGCACTCGGCAAGCGTAAGCTCAACCATTACGGTTACGCCTCTCTACTAGCCGAACTGCTGATATAATTTTGGGGATGAGGAAAAATCGCTCTCCCTGGCTCCATCAGCTCGACAAGAGCCGCAGGCACGTCCGCCTGCGCGCCGACCTCGCAACCGAGGTCGCCATAGTCGGAGCGGGCATTGCCGGCATTGCAACTGCATTTTTTACTCTCAAATATACGGATAAAAAGGTGACCGTGCTTGAAGCGTACAAATTGGCGCATGGCGCCACGGGCCACAACGCTGGCCAGGTGGTGAGCTATTTTGAAAAAGGATTCGCCAATATGGTCAAAGAGTTCGGCCTCGAACTTGCCACGGACGGACAGCGTTCTATAGACGGGGCGTGGGAACTCTTTCAAGAGATGTACGACGAGGCGAAGCTCGACATTTTTTTCGACCATCGTCCGGGCCACGACGGTTACTCCACCTACGAGCAGGTTATCGACACCCTTGAGGAGGCGTGGCTCAAGCGCGAAGCGGGTCTGGTGTGGGACCGCCTTACCGTGGCGACGAGCGCCCCCTTTGTCGATAGCATTCCTCAACAATACGCGGGACTGTGGAGTGCCGCCCGGCACACCCAAATACTTGAGATGCTCGAGACCGACAACCCCATGTTTGTGGCGGCGGCATCCACCAAGAAAGGATGCACTAACAGCGCGCTGTTTTGCGAGCGTATGCTCGAACACTTGCTCAAAGCGTATCCTCAACGTTTTGCGCTCTACGAGCATGCGCCGGTGCACAAATTAATCTTGCGTGCCGACGATGCGCTCCTTGACGCTGACAACTACACGGTGACAGCCGGGCGTGTGGTGCTGTGTACCAACGGCTTTGAGAATATCCACATTATCAATGAAAACGGCCTCGAGGTGGATGCCAAGTACCATTATCTCCTGCGTGGCCGAGTGGCCTATATGTCGGCATATGTGGAAGAGGCGGGCAAGCCGCCCGTCGCCACCGCCTACGAAACGCCGGATGAGCCCCAGGAAGATCTGCCCTACTATTACCTCACGCGCCGGCCGTACGAGTATGAAGAGGGTCGGGAGCACAACCTGATATCCGTAGGCGGTCCCGAACAGGCGTTTGAGGAAGATGTTTACTCCCGCGACACCGAGTACCCCGAGCGCGCGATGCAGATAATAAACAATTTTATATGCACCATCTACAATCCGGGGCGGGAGGGGCCGGTTGAGTACGCGTTTACCTGGCACGGACTGATGGGCTACACCGCAAACGGGATACGCATGGTGGGCGAGGAGCCCCAAAATCCGATACTGCTTTACAACTTGGGCTGCAATGGGGTGGGCATTTTGCCGTCGGTGTTCGGCGGGCGCAAGATAGCGCGCCACCTGGCGGGGGAGGAGGTCCCGCACTCCGTTTTTGACATTCCAAAGCGCGTCACTTCGCCGCTTTTAGATAGTAGTAGAGATCTTCAAGCGCTTTGACCGCATCACCCGCGGCGATGTTGTTTTGGTGATAAAGTCCGTCGCTGCAGTCGCCGGCGGCCCATATACCCGGGAGCGAAGCCCGCTGTGTACGAGCATCCACTTTTATATGATTCCATTCATCAAAATCAACAAGGCCTTTCACGAGGTCGGTGCCGGGCAACATTCCTATCTCGACAAAAATGCCCGCGATTGGTGTTTCAACACGGTCTCCTGTTTCTATGTTTTTTGTGACAATCGCTTTGACAAACTGCTCTCCTTTGACTTCGACGGGTTCGTGCGGAGTGAGCGTCTTCATATTAGGATGAGCGAGTACCGCATCGACGGTCGCTTTGTCTGCGCGCAAAAATTCTTTATGGCGATGAATGAGCGTTACCGACTTTGCATAAGCAAGAAGCTGTGCCGCGGTCTCAAACCCCGCATTGCCTCCGCCCACCACTGCAACATCTTGTCCGGAGAAGAGAGGTCCGTCGCAGGAGGCGCAATAGGTAACCCCCTTATGTTCAAACTCCGCAGCACCTTTTGCCTCAAGTTTTTTTCGGGTGCCGCCAGTTGCCAGCAGAACCGTTTTAGCGGTGTATATTGCCGTATTTGTTTTTATCGAAAATCCTTCGCTTGTGTGCTCTATTTTGTTCGCCCATTCGCCAAGCTTTAGGTCGAGCACTTCGCCCGCGTACTCGCGTAGGTGCGTCTCTAACTGCTTGGCCATCTGAAGCCCCGCTATATGAGGAGTGCCTATCCAGTTTTGTACATCTTGGGAGTCGGTTGATTGTCCGCCTATCACCTCGGCAATAAGAACGGTACTAAGCCGCTTGCGCGCCGCATATACTCCCGCGGCCACACTCGCCGGCCCGCCGCCGATAATCGCCAAGTCGTACATTTCTCTATATTACTTTATTTTTGGCCGCCGCAGAAATGAAGGCACTGCGCCCCACTCGTCGTCCTCCTCATCGGCAGGTTTTGGCGTCGCGGGGGCGGGCTTGGCCGACTCCTGTTCCTGCTCCCTCGTCTCCTTTTTAGAAGGGGAGTTAAATATCTTGCCTATGGTCGTCTCTTCCTCCTTCTCTTTTTCGCGGAAGGCACCGAAGAGCGGCGTACCGCGGGGTGCTATCCCCATAGCAGGGAAACCGGTCGCTATCACTGTTACGCGCACCTCTCCTTTTTTTAGTTTGTCGTCGCGAACCGCGCCGAAGATTATTTTTGCGTTCGGATCAACAGACTCGGTGATTATCTTTGCGGCCTCGTGTACCTCGAGCATACCGAGGTCATCTCCTCCGGCGATAGCAAATAGCACCCCCTTGGCGCCGTTGATTGAGAGTTCGAGGAGGGGAGAGGATACAGCCGCTTTAGCCGCTGCCGCCGAGCGGTTTTCCCCCGAGGCGATTCCTATCCCCATTAGAGCCGAACCGGCATTTTCCATCACGGCGCGGATGTCGGCAAAGTCGACATTGATGATGCCCGGGTTGGTAATGAGGTCGGAGATGCCCTCCACCGCCTGCTTAAGCACATCGTCGCACATTGCAAACGCATGCTTGAGCGTAGTGTCTTTGGCCACCGTAGCGAGCAGACGGTCGTTGGGGATTACAATGAGCGCGTCTACCTCTTTACGAAGCTCCTCTAGTCCCATTTCGGCGATGCGCATACGCTGTACGCCCTCAAATGAAAACGGCTTGGTGACGACTCCCACAGTGAGCGCTCCCATCTCTTTGGCCGTGCGCGCCACAACGGGTGCCGCGCCGGTGCCGGTGCCACCGCCCATACCACAGGCGACAAAGACCATATCGCTACCCTTCATCGCTTGCTGCACCTCTTCTTTTGTTTCTTCGGACGCGCGCTTTCCGAGCTCCGGATTCATACCGGCGCCCAGACCACGCGTGAGGTTTTTGCCGATATGTATTTTCTTTTTTGCCTGGCTGTGATGCAGATCCTGCGCGTCGGTGTTGATGGCGATAAAGTCCACACCGCGGACCTTGGACTCGATCATATGGTTGACGGCGTTTTTGCCGGAGCCGCCGACTCCGACGACCCGAATCCTTGCAAACGCTTCTACCTCCGGTTGTACTTGCGGCATAGTGGGTAAGAAATTTATAGTAAAGGTCTGCACACTGTACACCGCCTCGCGCGTGCTATGCAAGCATGCACAAATCCACAACTGATTAAGTGGGGGCTTATGCTAAAACCCCCCTATTTTTAGGGCTTTTTTAAGTATTCGCAAAAACTCTTGACGCCTTATCCTTTTGTCTTACGCTACGGCAGGAATTTTTTGAACCACAGCCAGATTGTTTTAAAAAGATCGCCGATACTGTTGTGCTCGGCTATTTCCAAGTCGCCTCCCTCGCTGAATCCCCACACAGTGAGTCCGTACGCGACCGCCCACGACGCATCCCGTAGTTGCATCTTTTGTGACGCCTCGATTACCGCGGTGCGCGCGGGCAGGCGCAACACCGCCTTGGCAAGCTCGGCTACGGTTTGTATAGAGGAGCCGCCGCCGGTCAGTATGATGCCGGCAGGCAAAAGTTCGTCTTTTCCTATTTTTTTAAGATGCGCCTCAATGAGTTTAAACATATCGCTGACGCGGCGCGCGATTATGTCGTCTATCTTGCGCTTCGGATAGGGGGCGCCGAGTACGGCGCCCTGTTTCAGTTGCTCGGCCTCATCCGGGGAGATGCGCAGACCGAGAGCGAGGTCATTGGTGACATCGGAAGCTCCAACGGGAAATACTTTTATAGAAATGGGTACGCTGTCCTCAAATATGATGATAGAAAGGGTCTCGGAGCCGATATTTGCAAGAACGCACCCCACACGCTTCTGCATTTTTGAGAGGGCGATAAACGATGCCGCCAGCGGGGAGGCAACCACATCCTCAACTTCACATCCAGCGTCCTCAACGGCGGCCTTGAGGTCTACCACGTGGCGCTCTAAGCAGGTGATAAACAGCGTTTCAATCGCGATGCGGCTCGCCTTCATTCCCACGGGGTTTTTACCGAGTACTCGAGCACCGTCGGCGTTATAACGCAGCGGGATCTGGTGGATGATTTTTCGGTTTTGTTTAGCCGAAGCAGGGAGGGCGTCCTCGCTTGATTTTGCGGCGCGGGCCAGGTCGCGCTCAGTCACAATCGAGTCGCCGCGCTCTACGATCGTTTCGCCGCGCGCAATATACTCCTCCACCCCGATACCGCCGATCCCTAAATATACGCGCTTGACGCGCACCTGCGCGGCTTTGCTCGCTTGGGCTACTGCCGCCGCGATGGAGCGGCTGACCTCGGGTATCGAGACAATGTATCCCTGGCGCAGGCCGCGCGACTCAGCATAGCCCGTGCCGAGGATGCGCGGCGGCTGGCGCGGGTCTCCGGTGTCCTCGGAGATAACCACTTTGACATGATAGGTGCCTATATCTACTCCAGTTACATGATTAGCCATTGCGACGAAGGCCGAACCGTTTGAGATATCGGTCCTCTTCGTATTCCATTGTAGCACTATGTCGTAGCCCTTTGAGGTGCAGGAGTCCGTGGATAAACAAAAAGTGGAGTGAGTAGGGCTTTGCCGCCTGCTTGCACAGCAAAATTTCGCCGGACGTTTTAGAAAGGGGGAAGGAAAGCACGTTGGAGGTTTTTTTTGAAGGAGTTTTTTTGTACTTCATCGCCCGCCGCATAGCGGCGGGCGATACCAGCGCTACCGAAAGATCATAGCGCTTGCCGAGGATGGCGTTTTTTATTTTTGGAAAGGAGGCAGGGGTGCGCATCCTACTTGCGTCGTTGTCCGCGGAGTGGCTTTTCGAGCATTTTTCCGAGTTTGATGAGTTCCTGCACCTCCTCGCGTCGCGCGATGCGCTTGAGCGCACTTTTGCGGGCCACGGCCTTGGACTTGGTCCTTGTGCGGTAGCGGTTGCCGCGGATGCGCGGGATAACGCCCGCGCCCTGCACGCGCTTGGAAAATCGGCGGATAAGGTTGATAGCCGACTCTCCCTCGTTCTTTGTAACCTCCGCATTGGTAGCCATTGTGTCCACGATAGTAGCACAGCCGTACCGACCCTGTAAAGAGCACTACCGAAAGGTTTTAAGAAAGCGGGGAAGTTCGGCCAGGCCGACTATCTGCTGAGAGGAGTTGTCCATCGACCGCACGAGGATAGTGCGGTCGAGCGCCTCACGCGCCCCCATAATCAGCAAGTGAGAGACGCCCGCCTCGCGCGCGGCGGCCAGTTGTGGAGTGAGTTTCGAAGAGTTGAACGACTGCAGAATGGGTACGCCCGCCGCGCGCAAAAGGTCGACGACCGCAAGTCCCTCAAGCTTGGCCCGCAGTCCGAGCTGGATAAAATATACCGAAGGCACCCCGGACGGAGCGGCAAGCTTAAAGCGTTGTGCCAAAAGACCTTTTTTGCGAAAGTAGACGCTCGCCGACACTCCCGCAGATGTTTTGCCGTCCACGATGGCGGGGCGGGGCGAGAGCCGGCGCAGGTAGTCGTCGAAGCGGCCGCCGAGGCCTCCCACCACTGTGGCATCCTCGCCTGCAAGATCGAACGCAAAGAGCATCCGCGGTTCACGCTCATCAAGCATCAGCATGTCGTCAAACTCATAGGGTAGAGAAAGTTTTTCTAAATGCTCCAGCACCTCGCGGAAATGCAAGCGGCTTTTCTCCGACAAAAAGTTCATTGCTCGCGGACCGGCCAAAGTAACACTGCGGCACTGTTCGCTCGAGCATCTATAAGGAGCCATGCTGTTATGGGGAAGTATTTCGCGGCACTCGCTGTCCAAATGCGCCGCGTTTTTGCGTACATAAAGGGACACTTCGCGCTCAAAGCGCGTGCGGCTGTCTTTGTCACCCAGAGCATTAATCCGCACGCGCGCAACTGCAGCACCCCACTCGCTTAAGATAGTCGCGACCGTTTTCAACAACACCACTTCGGCTAAACTCTCCTCCACTCCGACAATATGAAGGCCAAACTCTCCGATGGTACCGCGGTTGCCCGCTATGGGGGCCTCTGTGAGATTGTGCGGCACATGCATCGGGCTTCCGTTTGCCCAATAAATGAGCACGGGCTCTTCAGGGCGCGCCGCGAGACACCGCACACACACCCCAGATGCTGTGGCAAAGGAGTGGGCGCGGCTCGCTGTCCCCGGTATGCTGCGTTCCATCTCGCGCAGCGGGCGAAATCCATAAAAAGAGGCAACCTCGGCTGCGTGCTTAAGGAACGATGCAGGTGAGGCGCTCAAGGGGGCGGGCATAGAGTTATTGTGGAAGCGCGGCGGTGTCGGTAGGGGAGTAGTGGCTGAGCGCTCCGGGGAAGATATCCAGTTTGTGGAGAGGCAGCAGCCGAAGATATGCGTATCCAATGATATTTGCCCGCGGGAGCATACCCCATATGCGGCTGTCGGAACTTTCGGGGCGATTATCGCCCATGACAAAGTACTCGTTTTGCCCGACGGGGTGCGTCGCGTCGGCGCCGTTGCCGCGATTAACCACGTAGGGCTCGTCGAGTTTAGTAAACGCATCGTTTCCTATTATTCCGGCTGAACCTGAACCCTGATTTTTTGCCACATACACTACTCCGTTACGTATAGCCACTGTCTCTCCCGGTAGGCCGACAATGCGCTTGATAAAAAATTCTTTAGGGCCGCGCGGGTAACGGAAGATGACCACATCGCCGCGCTCGGGCTCGTGCAGGCGGTAAGAGAGCTCGTCTATGATGAGATATTGTCCGTTGTTAAATGTTGGGTCCATGGAGGCGCCCGACACAATGAAGGGTTGCGCGACGAATAGCCGTACCGGGACAACTATTGCGGCGGCGACAAGAACAAATTTGAGGAGTTCGATGAAAAAATTCTCACGGTGCGCCTCTGGCATGCAAGCATTGTATGCTCTCTGTTGCGTTGTGCAAGCCCGGTTGTATACTGCACCACATGTCTTGGATGATTGCAGGGCTTGGAAATCCGGATAAAGAGTATATAGGGACGCGCCACAACATCGGGCGCGATTTTGTAGAGCATCTGCGCGGCGCGTTGCCCAAAAAAGTGAAAGTACTCGACCTAAATGTATATATGAACAACTCCGGTGGCCCTATCAATAAAGCCGTTTCCTCAAAAAAAGCCGCCGAGAAGCTTATTGTGGTGCACGACGAGCTCGACGTGCCGCTTGGGCGGGTTAAAGTGTCCTTTGGCTCGAGCGCCGGCGGCCACAATGGGGTCAAGTCGATAGAAAAAGCGCTTAAGACCCGCAACTATGTGCGCGTGCGCGTCGGAATCAGCCCGTCAACACCAAGTGGCAAACTCAAAAGGCCCGAGGGCGAAAAAATAGTGGACTTTGTGTTAGGAAAATTTAAGCCCGCCGAGCAGGAAAAGGTAAAGAAAGCCCGCAAGACGGCGGGAGAGGCGCTGGAGCTCATTGTGACCAAAGGACTCAGCCAGGCAATGACCGAAATAAACTCCCGTTAACATACTGTAGACACCAGGTGTCTACACCTCAAAATAGCTTATACTTGTTAGTATGGGATATAGAGATCAGTTTGGAACGGACACATATGTTCATGTTTGTAACAGAGGCGCGAAGAAACTTCCGATTTATAGAGAAGAAGGAGATTTGTGGCGTCTGCTAGCAAATTTTTTCTACCTTAACCATCAAGAGAGTATGCCAGAAAACTGGATCCGAAAACTTAAACAGTCTGGTTTGTGGACACCAGGTGTCTACAGTTGGCCAAAAGAGTGGGAACCTCGTGCGCCACTTGTGGCAATACTTGCTTTTTGTATTATGCATAATCACTTGCACTTGGTGCTTAAAGAGAAAGTAGAAAAAGGTATTCCAAAATTTATGCATCGCATGAGCATGTCTTACTCAAAGTTTATAAACGAAAAATATAAAGAGACAGGAAGTCTTTTTCAGGGAGCATATCGGTCACGTGTAGTTACTGATGATGCATACCTGCGCCATTTGGCGATATATGTACAAGTAAAAAATCCTTTTGAACTCAATCCAAAAGGATTACGCTATGCAATAGAAAATTTCGACACTTCATTTGAAGAAGCTAAAACATATACGTTTACAAGTGTTCACGCTTATGCCACTGGAGAAGACAATCCGATTCTCGATAAAGATATTTATGGAGAAATGTTTGCACAGCCGGAAACGTTTATGCAACTAGCGCGAGATACTATGCTCTATAAGCTGGAAGCACTTGATGTGTGCACCTTATAGTGTAGACACCAGGTGTCTACAGTTTATTTTTTGTCGGCAGTAGCGTAGGAGAGCGCCATGCGCATCTCTTTGGGGTCGAAGAGTGAGATGGTGAAGGGGTAGCGTTTACCGAGCTCGAGCGCAGCGCGGAGCTTCTCCTCGCTTCCGAACTCCGAGACATGCACCAGCCCTGCGATGCCCTCCTCTATCGAGGCGAGCGCGCCGTGCTTGTTAAACTTTATCACCACGCCCTCGACCTTGTCGCCCTTGTTGTATTTGCTTGCAGCGACCTGCCAGGGGTTGTCTTTGAGCGCTTTGACAGAAAGTGAAATCTTGCCGTCTTTAATGTCGATTATTTTAACCTTGACCTTGTCTTCAACTTTAAAGAAGTGCCGCGGGTCGTCTACAAGACCCCAGTCGATTTCTGAAATGTGCACCAGCCCCTCCAAGCCCTCCTCAAGCTTAACAAAGACGCCGAAGTCCACCATCCCCGTTACTTCGCCCTCGACCGTGTCTCCTACCTGGTAGGCGGCAATGAGCTCGCGCTTCTCCTTGTCGTCAATCCCTTTTTCAGAAAAAATGAGTTTGCCCTCTTTTGGCTGCGCGCCGATCATCGAAACGGTGAGCACTGTCCCCACAAGCTTGCGCAGCTCATCGAGGATTTTGTCCTTATCGCCGTCGCTCACTCTCGGATAATGCTCGGCCTTAAGCTGCGAGGCGGGAAGAAAGCCCATCAACCCCTGCCAATCCATAATGAGGCCGCCCTTGTTGGCCTCTTTGACCACGAGCTCAAAGGAGAGTTTTTGTTTGACCGCCTCCTCCGCTTCGGCCCACAAGACGGCCTGGCGCGCCTCTTTGAGCGAAAGCTCAATGTAGCCGTCTTTGGTGTCTATAGAAATAACTTTTGCGGCAACGATGTCACCGACATTGGTGCGCTTGATAACCTCGCGCGCGTTCATATACTCCCTGCCGTAGATGACTCCGGTTCCGAAAGGCGGCAGGTCTATGTAGAGCCGTGCGCGGTCGAGCGCCAGCACTTTGCCCTCGACAATGTCTCCCTCTTTGGGCGGCTCTTGTGAGCGCGCCGAAAGGCCCGTCATCAACGTTTCAACAATGCCCTCTTGAGTGAGTTCTGTAGTGTCCATAATTATTTGATTGTAGGTCGGGGGCCCGTCACACTACTGCAGTGTGTCCGGATTTACTCCCGAGCCCAAATAAAGGCGTTCCCTTTATTGCTGGCCAGTATATATGCCCCATAAAAAAAGTAAACCCCCCTGGGGATAAAAAAGCCCTTAGAATTGGCTTGTAAAAGCGGGCAAAATTTGCTATAATTTTGGCATGGTAATCAGCTATGCGGGAGGGGAGTGTTTTAAGGTGAGTCAGGGCGATTTGACGCTCGCTTTTAATCCGCCGGCCCGCGGCTCACAACTTGCTACCTCAAAGTTCGGTGCGGACATTGCGCTTGTCTCACTCGATCATAAGGACTTTAATGGAGTAGACAGTGCCGCTTTCGGCGAGCGCCAACCGTTTGTTATCGAGGGCCCCGGCGAGTACGAGGTTAAGGAGGTGACGGTGCGGGGGTTCGGCGGCCCGACCGAGTACGACGGCAAGCAGACCATAAACACCATTTACAGCGTCGCGGTTGAAGAGATGAACCTCTGCTTCCTCGGAGCACTCGGGAGCGCGGAGTTGCCGGCGGCGGCCAAGCAAGAGCTCGACGACATCGACGTACTCTTTGTTCCGGTGGGCGAGGGAGGAGTGCTCGGGCACGCGGCGGCATACAAGCTCGCGGTCGGACTCGAGCCGAAAGTAGTTATCCCTATGCACTACGAAGCGGCCTCGCTCAAGGCCTTTCTTAAAGAAGCCGGCGCCGAGGACACGAAGCCGATCGAAAAACTCACCATCAAGAAAAAGGACTTGGACGGAAAGGAGGCAGAAGTAGTAGTATTGCAAGCATAACTATGCGGCGCTATATCGAACATATAAGAGAGACGCGGGCGCCACATGAGCGGCGGGTGCACGCGATGCAGATATCGGGCATTATCACCGCGGCTATTTTTGCCGTGTGGGTGGGGACGCTCGGGCTCCGACTTGCTTCCTCGGAGGATATGGCGCAGGCACCGGACTCCTCGCTTAGTGCCGCGGCGGCTGCGGCACAAGGCGCGAGCGGTCCGCACCTCGAGGTCGCCACGACCAGCACGTACGGCAATTAGTTTTTATCGGGGATTTCCACCATGGCCGAAGAAGAAAAGAACAACACTAATAAAAATAACGAGCCGGAAGACAATTCGGAACACACCGGCATAGTTTTGCGCAATATCTCCACCGAGATGCGCGAGGCATATCTCGACTATGCGATGTCGGTTATTACGAGTCGCGCGCTGCCCGACGTGCGCGACGGGCTTAAGCCCGTCCACCGCCGGATACTCTACGCGATGCACCGGATGGGGCTCACCTCTGGTGCCCGTTTGCGAAAGTCCGCCACCGTGGTGGGTGAGGTGCTCGGCAAGTACCACCCGCACGGCGATGCCTCTGTGTACGACGCAATGGTCAAGATGGCGCAGGACTTTTCTATGCGCTATCCGCTTATCATCGGCCAGGGCAACTTTGGCTCTATCGATGGCGACTCCGCCGCCGCTATGCGCTACACTGAGGCAAAAATGTCGCGCGTGGCCGATGCTCTGTTGGGCGATTTAGAAAAGGAGACGGTGGAGTGGCGCCCCAACTACGACGGCACTATCAAAGAACCGACCGTGCTCCCCGCGGCCGTGCCCAACATCTTGCTCAACGGCACGCTCGGTATCGCGGTCGGCATGGCCACCAGCATCCCTCCGCACAACCTCGGCGAACTCTCTGCCGCACTCACTCACTTGATAGAAAACCCGGAGGCAACTGTTGAGGACCTGATGCAGTTTGTGACAGGCCCGGACTTTCCGCTGGGCGCGGTCGCGTTTAACAGAAAAGACCTGCTCCACGCCTACTCCACCGGGCGCGGTGGCGTGGTGGTGCGCGGGGTAGCCGACATCGTAGAAGGCAAGAAGGGCGACTACCAGATAGTCATCACCAGCATCCCATATCGCGTCAACAAAGCCGACCTTATTGTGCGCGTGGCCGACCTGGTGCGCGACAAAAAACTGGAGGGCGTGCGCGGGTTGCGCGACGAGTCCACCAAAGACATCCGCATCGTGGTGGAATTGAAGCAAAGCGCTCATCCGCAGAAGGTACTCAACTACCTGTACAAGCACACCTCGCTTGAAGACACCTTCCACTTCAACATGGTGGTGCTGGTGGACGGCGTACCGCAAACGCTGTCGCTGAAAGGCATATTGGAGGAGTTTATCAAGCACCGCCGAGAGGTGGTCCGCCGCCGCACGCAGTTTGACCTTACCCGCGCGCAGGAGCGCGAGCACATCTTGCTTGGCCTTAAGAAGGCGCTGGACCACATCGACGAGGTCATCAAGACTATCCGCGCGTCTAAGGATGTTGCTGAAGCGGAGGTCAACCTTATAAAAAAGTTCACGTTCTCCGACCTGCAGGCCAAAGCGATTTTGGAGATGCGCCTGTCGCGCCTCGCGAACCTTGAGCGCAAAAAGGTAGAGGACGAGCTCGGCGAGGTGCAGAAATTTATAGAAGAATTGACGACCCTTTTGAAGTCCGACAAGAAGATGCTCGTGGTGATTAAGCAGGAGATTTTGGATTGGGCCAAAAAGTTTGCGGACGAGCGCGAGACAAAAATAGTAAAAGGAGCCGCGGGAGTTATCAACCTTGAGGACCTCGTGCCCGACGACGAGCAGGTGCTGGTGTTGACCGCCGGCGGATATGTTAAGCGCACCAACCCGGAAGAGTTTCGCCGGCAGAAGCGCGGCGGCGTGGGCGTTATAGACCTCGACACAAAAGAGGAGGACTTTGTGACCACCTTCCTCACCACCTCGACCCACAGCGACCTCTTGTACTTCACCGACATAGGCAAGGCATATCAGCTCAAGTTCTATGAAATTCCCGAAGGCAAACGCTCGACTAAGGGCAAGGCGATAGTAAACTTTCTTTCTATAGGTGCTGAAGAAAAAGTGACGAGTGTGTTGCCGATGCGCAAGCTGCAAAAAGAGGGAGAAAAGTTTTTGTATATGATCACCAAGCAAGGTGTTGCCAAGAAAGTTGATGCGACGGCGTTCCACGACGTGCGACGCTCGGGGCTCATTGCGCAGAAGCTCAACAAAGGCGACGAGCTTATTGCCGCGCTCCTGGTGGAGAAAGGCGACGAAATCTTCCTTTCTTCGGCCAAAGGGCAGTCGGTACGATTTAAAGAAAGCGACATCCGCGCGATGGGGCGCGCCGCCGGGGGCGTGCGCGCGATGCGGCTCGGCATCGGTGACGCAATAGTGGGTGCAGACGTCATCCCCAAAGGCGCTAAGGACTTAGAGGTGCTGGTGGTGTCGCGCGGCGGCTACGGCAAGACCACAAAACTAAGCGAGTATAAAGTGCAGAAACGCGGCGGCAGTGGTATAAAAACGGTCAAAGTAACTCCCAAAACCGGCCCGCTCATCGCCTCGCGCGTCATCTCAAAAGAGGAGGGTGTTGGCGAAGATGAGATAGTGGTTATCTCAAAAAAAGGACAGGTCATCCGCACGGCGCTCAAAGAAATTCCGTCCCTCTCGCGCTCGACCCAAGGCGTGAGGGTAATGCGCCTGCGTGAAGGCGACTCCATCGCCTCTTTTGTTTGTTTGTAAAAAATTATAGGTTCTACGCACTGTGGATAAAGTATAAATTTATACAGTACAATACAGGGATGGAAGAAAGTTCCTTTCTTAACCCTGCTCGTACACTTGCTGCGGTCAAGCTCCACGAGGGCATGCGCGTGGCCGACTTTGGCTGCGGGTCGGGTTTTTTTACCCGCGCGGCCGCGCGGCTGGTGGGGCAAAGTGGCCTCGTGTGGGCGGTAGACGCGCATCAGGACATCCTCTCGCGGGTCAAAAACTTGTCTCTGCAAGAAGGGCTCACTAATGTCGAGGTTGTCCATGGCGACGTAGAACGCAAGGGCGGTAGCCGCCTGCCGGAGGAGAACTTCGACCTCGTTATTATCACCAACTTGCTCTTTGGAGCCGAGCACAAAGACATGCTCGCACGGGAGGCCGGCCGCGTTTTGCACAAAGGAGGCCGGGTGCTTGTTGTTGACTGGCGCGACTCTTTCGGAGGCCTCGGCCCGCATAAAGACCACGTTGTTTCATCCGACCATGCGCGTACGCTCTTTGAGCTCCACGGGTTTGTTTGGGAGAGCGAGGTGCCCGCGGGCGAGTTCCACTGGGGATTTTTGGCTAGAAAAAAGGGCTCGTAAGGCGCACAATACAAGAAGGTATGCACACTATGTCTACATTTCAGCTCGTTATGATGGCATCGTTCGTCGGCTTTATTGTGCTCGGCATAGGGATATTTTCCGCTTTCGGGGGCGCGTTTGGCGGTCAACAGTCCGGCCCGGTGGTGGTGTGGGGCACCGAGAACGAGGGGATGCTAAGCCAGCTCTTGCAGGTGATGAGCGCTGGCGACAGCACTTTTCGCGACGTCAGCTATGTGGAGAAGCGGCAGGAGACATATAAAGACGAGCTTATTAATGCGATAGCAAATGGCACCGGGCCCGACCTTTTTTTAGTCAATCAGGAGATGATAAGCGGCTTCAGCGACAAGCTCATAACCATCCCGTACGGCGCGGTGTCGCAGTCGGAGTTTGTGTCTTCCTACATAGACGAAGGCCAGCTCTTTTTGACCTCGCAGGGCATCCTGGCGCTCCCATTTATGGTCGACCCGCTGGTAATGTACTGGAACCGTGACCTCTTTGGGAGTGCGGGCGTGGCGCAGCCGCCAAAATATTGGAACGATCTTTTGGATCTTGCGCCAAAAATCACCTCGCTCGACCGCTCAAACACTGTTACCCGCAGCGCGGTGGCGCTCGGGCAGTGGCAGAACGTAAAAAATGCCAAAGCGATACTCTCGGCGCTCTTTATGCAGGCGGGGGATGCTATAACCGCCCGCACATCCGAAGGCACGCTCGCGTCGGTGTTTGGCCAGACGGCCTCGGCGGGGCAGGGTAATCCGGCAGAGTCGGCGTTGCGCTTTTATACCGAGTTTTCTAACCCTGGCAAGACAACCTACTCATGGAACCGCTCTCTGCCGCAAAGCAATGACACTTTTGTCGCAGGCAAACTCGCGATCTACTTTGGGTTTGCGAGCGAGTATAAAACGCTTGCGGCGCGCAACCCCAACCTGCGGATGGGGGTGGCGCTCCTTCCACAACTGCAGAGCGGCGGTCCGCAGATGACCTACGGCGCTTTGGTCGGCGTGGCGATATCGCGCGCAGCGCGCAACCCGCAAGGCGGACTCGACGTAGCCAAAAAACTCACCAGCCAGAAGGCGGTTTCTACACTCACCTCTATCGCAGGCATCCCGCCGGTGCGTCGCGACGTGGTGGTGGACACCTCGGCAAGCGCCTCGGGGGCGGTGTTTGTGCAGTCGGCGCTGGTGGCGCGTGGATGGCTCGACCCCCACCCCACAAAGAGCGGGGAGATATTTAAAACGATGGTAGAATCGGTGTTGAGTGGCAAAGAGCAGCCGGGGCAGGCGATATTTGAGGCCTCGAGCGACTTCTCGCAGCTCTTCTCCCAGGGATATTGATATGCATACATTTTTTATAGATAAAAGAACATATCTGGTTTCGTTGTTTATTGTCAGTTTTTTTATATTTCCTCTTTTATCTTTCGCCGAACCTGCATCTCAAACTAACGGTCTTCCTCCTTCGCAAACTAATGGGCTTCCGCCTTCCCAAACCTACGGTCCTTCCGGACAAGTGATGCTGCAGAATCCCCTCAACAACATCACCGGTTTCTGCGGGTTTATAAAACAACTTTTTCTCTCCGCCGGCGCGCTCGGGGTCCCCATCGCCGTCCTCTTTCTCGTCTACGCGGGCTTTTTGTTTGTGTGGGCGCGCGGCAGGCCGGAGGCACTTACTAAAGCAAAGAACAATCTCTTCTACACCTTGTTTGGCATCGCCATCTTTTTTGCCGCGTGGATGCTCGCGCTCGCTATAGCCGCCACGCTCGCCCAATTTGGCGTCAATATCGCCGGTAAGTGTTGATGACCCTATGACCGGACCAACACTCTCATCAGCGGTCGCCAGCTTTGTCTCACTGGTCAACGTGGTAACCCCGCTCCTCGGCGGCATAGCGCTGCTTATTTTCTTTTGGGGTATTATCCGCTATCTGTGGGCCTCCGGAGACAGCCAGAGCAAGGCCAGCGGCCGGGAGGTCATTGTATGGGGGCTG
>Ga0209542_10009006_pt1 | contig 18438 bp, 21 predicted proteins | sample RifCSPhighO2_01_FD_184028 | JGI IMG/M metagenome (GOLD analysis project Ga0209542, IMG submission 184028) | Soil microbial communities from Rifle, Colorado - Rifle CSP2_plank highO2_0.1 (SPAdes) (version 2) | ecosystem: Environmental > Terrestrial > Deep subsurface > Rock core/Sediment ...
TATATAGCGGACAGATTTTCTGAACCGTGAAATTTCTATTAAGTGGATGCTATGCCTATGGCAGTTATTGTGTCAGACAGAGAGCCAGTTATAGAATCTCTTGGGACTTGCAAAAATACGTCAATTCTAAGTGAATTTGTGTTCTCTGAAAAATTAAGAGACTCGCATATCTTATATCCAGTAGCATTTATGAAGGTTGCATTCACATCATAGAATGTTGCATTAATAAGTCCGGGAAAAAATCCTCTGCAGCTTCCGGCTTCAGCTTCGCTAAAGTTGAGCTTGTAAACTGGATTTGTCCCTCCCAGAAAAGTTGTCGCATTTTTAGTCACATTAATTGAAATATTCATTAACGCGTTTCCTATATTTTCCAGAACAAGTCCAGCAGTATTATTTGTCCAGTTTCCATTTCTCTGCGAGACTGGTGTTCCCCCTGTGCTGTTTCCAGCAGTATTCAAAGTCGCATTATCGGCTCCAACAATAACTCTTCCAGAACCCCAATTAATGTTATCAGTAGAGAAATTAATTGCTAAATTTGATTCAACGGTGAGATTTACCGTGGCAATATCTGTAATTGTGAGCCCTAGAAAACCGGGAAGAGACTCATTATGAGTATACAGATAAACATATGTTGCTGCAAATATTCCTGAAAGGAGAGCAACAATTGCAAGAACAAGAACAGCTTTATCAGATTTCATGGAATTCCTGATTGTTCCGTCGATTCTACGACCAGAGTGACCCCTCCCCCGCCACCACCCATGTTTTGTCTTTCCTTAAAGCTCCATGTCTTGAAATCAAAGAATGTAGAAGCCATAGTCACAGCGGCAACGGCAAATATCAATGCCAATATCAAAAGTACAATTATGACTTTATGTATGTGCTCCATGCTCTTTTTTAACTTCTTATAAGATGTGTAACTCCCTTATAAAGATTACGTTGCTCTCATCTGCTGTTTCTCATCCTTCTTTTTCTAAGAACGACAAACCAGAGTATGTTTAGAACAACTAAGAATCCTATTATCACTATCAATATAGTGATAGTTTTATTGCCTCCTGTTCCTTTTTCTTCGGTTGAAATTACTCTCCCAAGGCCAATTACTTGAATAGAATCCTTGCTTACATCAAGCTTTACATCCTGTTGAGTCTTCTTATCAGCATAGTTGAGCAATATGTTGGCGTTATATAATCCTTCCCTTAAATCTTTAGTATCCCAATAATATACTAAAGTAGTTCTTTCTCCGGAAGGTATGTCATAAGTTGCTGATTTAACATCTGCAATCTCTGAAAATGAACTATCCAAAACCCTCATTTGAGCATACACACTATTAATTGGCTCACTCCACTTATTGTGAATGAGTAGATTGAACTTTGCTATCCCTCCAAGTGTAAAATCAGTCACAAATAAGTTCAATATATCAAGGGCAAGCTCTCCAACTTCAAATTGTTCTTCATATAGTACATTTTGTCCATCATAATTAAGGACTGCCTTAGCAGTATATCTTCCTCTTGAGGCATCCACATTCCAGACAGCCCCAATTTCTTTTCTTTCTCCAGGAGAGAGTGAAACACTCTGTGTTTCTAATTGTTTGATGCTCTCGCCTCCGGCGTTAAATATATTTATAGTTGCTTTTGCTCTTTCTATATTTTCTTTACCTCTGCTTGTCAAAGAAAGATAAAGATTCTTCTGGCTCTCGCTCCCACTTACCTTTAAGTTTCCTTCAATATATTTTCCAGGATATGGAGAATAAATATGGATTTGTGTTGCAACAGCAAGCGATAACCCCACCGTTGCGGGAGAACTTGGCAAATTAGAAGGAAGTTGTGATACAACAACCTCGGCAGTATGAAGCCCTGGAGTCAGAGTGTCCGGCAAAATTACATCAAAAGAAATTTCTCTTTCCCTTTCAGAAGATTTCATGGAAAACTCATTCTCTCTTAATTCAATAATCCCTGCCAATTCTCCTCTTGTTTTCACAGCCAGATTAACGTCTCTCTGTTCAGAGTTAATCACTGTAACTTTGAATGTTTGTTTAACTCCAGGTATAAAATCCTGATTAACTCTTCCCGGAGTTATTCCCAATGTGCTTACAGAAGCAATTAGAAAAATAGATATAATCAAAACAGCAAAAATCTTATAATTCTTCATTCTACTCTTCCCTCCCTAAAATTCCATTGCCCACTACTTCTTCTTTTCCATCTATTACGATTATATTTGTGCTTACAATGGACTCGTTATCAAAGAAAGTAACATTGATTGGAACATTTCCTGCATTAAATAATTCGTAGCTATTTTCACTTTTTTTTAATTCAAGATTAACTGATGAATCAACTTTCAACTTGTAAATCTTACTATTAATTATTCCTTCAGCTCTCCAATAATACATTCCAGGTTTAAGATTTATAGATAGATTATCTTCAAAGAAAATTCTTTCAGGAGAGCTGAAATCGGCATTGTCATCTATGAGGATTGAACTCCCTCTTTCCAGAGAGAATATTACCTGTTTATCATATGTATTTAATTCGTCAATTGGTGATATGACTAGAGGGCGAGAATAACCTACAAGAATTGCACCACTCAATAAAACTCCCCCTATCAAAAGTACATCCACTAAATATATATCTTTATTGTAAACTCTCATTAAGGTTCTCCTCCCAAAGATGCATCAAATGTTATTGTAGAGTTCCTGTTTCCAGCAGGTTCTCCAGCAGGCACTTCAACGTATATATCAAATTCTGCCGTATCGTTTACATTTGTATAGTTAAACATCGCTATTCCCAATTGTGCACTTGAAGTCATATTAGTGTATGATGTTGTAGATGAAGCCCACTTAAATGCCCCGCCTTCGCTTGCAGTAAAGTTGGCTTTGAATTTGTAATGTTTAGAAGGAAGATTTACAGACCTCCATAATTGTGTAGCGGAAACAGTAACATTTAGGTATGTGTTGCCATCATTTTGAATGACAAACGGAGCCGGACTGTTATCATTTGTGTCATTAAAAGCAAGATAGTCTATGGAGCCAAACTGCACTAAATCTACTGTGGCATTTATCATTATCAATGCAGTAATATTTAAGGTCCTTTCCCCTGCCCAGGCACCGTATTCATCACTATCATTTGCTCTTACAGTCCAATTGTAATAATAATTGCTATAATCTGCCAAGTAAGCCAGCTCTGGATTGGGCAAATGGCTTGTTGCCGCAGTAGAAATTAATCTGTTGTCTCCTCCGGAAGGAAATGGATATCTTGTAATATTGAGCTGATAACTCATGTTGTCTCCATCATTATCACTGGAGCTCCATGTAAAATTGATAGACCTTGAAGTAGTGGAGTTTGCATTAGGGGGAGAAATTAGAGTCACATTTGGAGGACTATTGCGTATTCTTAATGTATTACTGACAACCGTTGCCCCATCGTTGTATCCATCGCTGGGAGTTATAGCTACACTCCAATTCTCCCCTTTTGTAGTTTCTTCGGCAACCCACGTATTTATTGAGTGGTTGTTTAATCCTTCCCTGTAAATCGTACTTAATTGCGAGAAAGATAGAGAATCATTGAATATCGTTACTTCATCAATGCTCCCGTTAAAATAACTTGTATAAATTCCCAACCTAACGCTTAAGTTGGTAGATGTAGCACACGGAGTCTGTGCTCCCCAAGCTGAAGACAATGCCAGAGAACCATCCATGTATAGAAATCCTCCGCTAGTGTTTACAATTAAAGCTGTATGGTGCCATTTATTGTCTGAATAGTTTGTAACTGTAGTCCCAGGGCTTACCAAACTTGTAGAATTGCAATAATACCACGAGCTAACCCTCGCCCCATTAAAGAATATATGATATCCATTATTTGAGCCGGATAAATATTTGTTTACAACAGCCGAATTGGAATTCGTAGTATTCATTTTAAACCAAGCCGAAACAGTTATAGGGAGGGAGTTAAAAGAAGACAAGTTGCTACTTACATTTATCCAGTCGTTCACTCCGTCGAAATCATACGAGCCGCCAATCTTTCCATTTGAATTCCATTTTGGAACAGCCGTAGAAATTCCACCCCCAAGTGTGGCATTATTCACATATGTACTATAATCTCTCACAGATTTAACCACTGCATCAGAGACATTTGTAGCGAAAGCTAAATTCAACAACGCCAGACTTTTTCCCTCTTTTCTCCAATCAGTAACATTTGTCATAGTTATGTTTTCAGGATCATTAATTTGATAAGAAAGAGTCAAGTTTTCAGTAGTATAGTTAGTAATTGAAGTTGCATTTAACACGACATTAGTAACACTTGGCGGACTATCAACGGTGCAGCATATCTTTAAACTATATTCGGTGCATGGGCCAGCATGAGCATTGGTCTGATTAGAATCTCCTGACTCGCTTGATGCCATGCTTGCAAGGCAAGTGTATCCGGCAGTAGGACATGTACTGCCGGTAGTGTTTACTTCATATTTGCACAATACCTTTCCAGGATTTGCAGCTAAGCATAAGTCATAAGAGTAAGCTGTGCCGCTAAAATTAGATGTCTGTGCATGAGCGTTAGTTATATTGGATATTTTTAAAACACTGGCCTGCTCACAACTATTGGACAATGTATCTGTCGCACTGCAGCATAAGGTATAATTATATCTGGGAGAAAATGAGGAATTTGTGACATTTTGAAGATGTGCATTGTGAAATCCTCCGCTGTCATTCTGCTGGTACCAAACTACTGCTCCAGAGCATGTAGTGTTGCTTGTATTGAATGAGCAAGTCAGTAGAGAAGCTTCTCCGGAAGAAACAAGCAGAATAAAACCAAAAGCTAGCAGTAAAATTAAGATACTCAGGTCTGCATGCAACCCATCACCCTTACCTCTTTTCATAGTATCTCTGGCTAGTCAACACCACTTATAACTTTTATGGTCTTATGCGTAAATACATAAAAAGAATTTAAGCAGATGTTAAACGGCAGAATAGACGATATTCAAGAGAGGAAATAGCAATTGTGTCTTATTCAATTTCCTTGACAGAATGAATATTCAGATTGAAATAAACTGCATCTGCTATGTGTAAAAAACAGTCTTTATTTTAGATTCTATTGAATAAAATGCCTAGGACTATATAAGAAGATATAGAGAACTGTATTACTTAGATGACAACGAGGGTCAGTTATCCATATTATCGCATTGCAGACAATCAGATTTGGGGGCAAACCTAAGCAGAAAGTTATTAGGTATATTGAGACTTTTAATATGGCTGAGAAATACTAAGAGATATAATGGTTGTGGATGATAAATTTGCTACATAGCATGAATCAGAAAAGTTTAAAAGCCAGAACATATTTTAAACGGAATGAGTAAACAAACAGCCGTGATAATCATATTAGCAGTTCTTTTAGTAGCTGCAGCGGCTTATATTGTGACATCTCATTATATTTCATCTCAGCAACAGAAACAGTTCACTCTTACTCAACAGGGAGCAGTAGTTGGATATCAGAAAGCTATTATAGATGTAGCCACCATTGCTTCAACTTGCCAGATAGTTCCTTTAGTCATAGAGAATCAGACAATTAATATGATTGCAGTAGACTGCCTTCAACAGGCGAGATAGAATTTTTAACATTTTTAAGGGCTTGGGAAGACAGACTTTATCCAACTTCCTTTACTAAATCTTCAACTAAGATTTTTATTTGGTCTCGCACTTTTCTGAATTTATCTAAAGATTGTCCGCACATATCTTCAATCTCCCAAAAAACTATTGCCAATAACGAGTTTTGTTTTTCCCTTATTGAAGATTATATCAGCACTAGAATCGTTTACTGTTCCAACTACTCTATCATCATAAAGTCTAAAGACTCCAACAAATTCTCCAAATCTTCCTGCATGAATATATTCTCCGTCTACTTCAAAGTCTTGCATGACAATTAAACTCCATTTTATATTTAAAAACATAATTGCAACGAATCATAATCTTTAAAACCCTATAAGTTTAGTCATTTCCATGCCTGGATGGCCCAGCGGTTACGGTGCGGGATTGCTAATTCTATCTATTTAAGACCTATATTTTGAAATTCGCAACATTTATATAGTATCAAATGATAATATTATCTGTAGATAACATGGAAATACAAAAAGAAATGAAATTTAACATTGCAAATATAATAAGCAGAAGTCCTAGACTTGAAACCGTGATAATGGTTGAGAAGTTTATTAAAGAAAATTCTGGGCAATTCAAGAAAACAGAACTATTTCATAAATTGCCTAAAAAGATGATGTGGGGGACTTTCAATGTAATATTACAATATTTATGGAACAATAATAAAATAGCAATTGATAAAAATGATTATGTAATGTATATATGGAGTCCAGAAGCGGGCAAAATATTTAAGGATAAGAAAATATATTAGTTAATGAGATTTTTAAAACATGCAGACGGAGTGACATTTGCAGAAGATGGTTTAGAACTGGCTTTTATATCGCTTGCAGATAATAGCCCATTAAAGAATTCTATAAGAAAAGCAATTAAAGATTTAAAAGAAAATGTTTTTTGTGGAGAGCAGATAAAAAAGGAGAGAATACCTAAAGAATATATTAAAAAATATAAGATAAATAATTTATGGTGGTATCCCTTGTCTGATGCTTGGAGATTAGTATATTCCGTTGTAACACCATCAAATATTGAGATTCTTGCAGTAATAATTGATTACTTCAATCATAAAGATTATGAAAAGAAATTCAGGTATAAATAGCTAAGATTTTCGTCTAAACATAATCTTTAAAACCCTATAAGTTTAGTCATTTCCATGCCCGGATGGCCCAGCGGTTACGGCGCAAGGTTGCTAACCTTGTTTCGCGCAAGCGATTCCCAAGTTCAAATCTTGGTCCGGGCGTGGGACATAAGTGTCTCAGTTAGGGAAAGTTTATATACGACAATCCTTAACTGAGCACATGCCTAATATTAAAATAGAAATCCATAATAGGAGTATTGCTCCCAGAAAAGAAAGTTTAATGCTTTGGAATATCTCTAAAGAAGAAAAGAAAGCAATATTAAAATTTCTTGATGAGCTTGCTCTTGGTAAAGTAAACAAAGGTGTAAAGATATCAGAATCGAGACAATCAAAATATCTTGATGTGCTAAGAACACCTTTAGAGTTCTTCAAAAAGTCAACTTCTAAGATTACATTAAAGGATGTTGAAAATTTTGAGCGAGCTCTATGCACGGGACAAATTAAAAGCAATAAGGGAGAAGCATACTCTCACTCTACACAAGTTGATATTAGAAGAGCACTTCAAGTTTATCTAAGATGGAGATTAGGGGCAACCAAAGCAAATAAATTAACTGATTGGTTTGATACGAAAGATTTAGCTAAAACTCCCGATTACTTGAAAGAAGCAGACATTCTAAGATTGTACAAAGCGTGCAAGAATGCAGAGGAGCGATATCTTGTTGCAGTACTCTTTGATAGCGGAGCTAGAGCAGAAGAATTTCATAATCTAAGATATGAAGATGTAGAATTACCAAAAGAAAAAGATAACTATGCTAAACTTACTTTGAAAGAGGAATATTCAAAGACAAAGGGAAGAGTTATCTCTCTTTATTGGAAATATTCATTAGAGGCAGTAGCAGACTTTGTTAAGCAGAGAGAAAGAGAAGGAATACGAGCAGATGAACAAGTTTACAATAAAAGGTATGAGAACTCAAGAAAGTTCTTACAGAGAATAGGAAAGAAGATCTTAAACAGATCTATTCACTATCACCTATTTAGACACTCTTCAGCAACTTATTACGCTCCTAAATTGAATAGGCAACAGCTTTGTATCCGTTACGGATGGGCTTTCTCTTCTAGGATGCCAGACGTTTATATCTCAAGATCAGGAATGGCAAACTCAGAAATAGATGAGAAGATGACACAAACAGAACTCGGAGATCTCAAGGCACAATTAGATAGACAAACGCAAGAGAATAAGATACGAAAAGAAGCCGAAAAGCTCCTTGCAGAGAAGCTTATCTCATTAGTAGAAGTCCTCAAGAAGAACAAGAAAGCCTCAAAGGACATCGCAAAAGAAGATCTTGATCAGTTGAAACAGATGTTTAATTAAATAAGATTTCTTAGATAGAATAATCTAGTAATAAAATCTACTGTATCTTCGATATTTCCGACAGAGTCATAAGCATTTAATCCTCCTTCGGCTAGATCACATCCACTACTATTAGGTAAGTTTCTGCAGGACTCGTTAAGTGCTTGGTGTGTTGCTAAGTTCATCTGATTTTGAGGTTCTTCAATATCCCCCATGAACTTTTTATATTGATCATTTAGTTTTATTACGCCCTGAGCAGTTTCTCCGTATCCAATAGCAAAAGTAAAATGTGCAGTTACCCAAAATAAAATAATACATCCTATGGCAAGTAAAGCCCACGGAATTCCGTCAAAATAATCTTCTTCACGACAGCGAGATATATCTAAGAATATTGAGACTATAAAAAAGACAAGAGAACAGAAAAATAGAACTACTGAAACCCAAAAGAAGAATCTAAATAACATAATTATCGCTGCTAAGATCGCTAATATTATTCCTATTACTATTAGTCCAAACATAACCCATCCAAGGGCTTCATCGTTTGATATTGAGTTTCGTGCCATATGCGAAAGTCAAGCTAAAAGTATATAAATACTTAACGTTATGTAACATATATAACTAAATATGATATATATGTAATGAAAATGGATTATGATATTACAGAAGGTCTTTTGAAAGAAGGCAGTGTAACTGCCAAAATTTATTTTCTCTTACTAAGCAAGCCTATGACAGTTAGCGATATATCGAGAATAATTTATGATGGAAAAGTACAATTAGGACATATAAATAGGATCATAGAACAATTATCAAAGGAAGGTTACATTGAAGAATACTCCTTATCAAGAGAAGAAAGAAGAGAAAAAGAAATTGACTTAAGAAATAGATATTGGAAGGCAAATTATAAGCCAATTATCGAATTTGCCGAGCAAAGAGTAATTGAAAGAAAAAAAGATAGTCCCTCTAGCCTAAAAACAGATTTAAGTGATAAGGAGAAAAGAGTATTATATCTTATATTTAATTCTAAATGGTTTTCTAAATTTTATGAAGAAGACTTTCTTAAAACTCAACATGGAGAAGTAACTTTTCAAAACAAGACCGTAATCTCTGACACTCCAATTAGATTTTTTGCTTTTATGTTAGAGGAATTATTTGCTATAAGTAAGGTTTTACAACGACTTGCTAATTTTAAATTTAAAGAAGATGATATATTGTTAGAAGGAAATTTTGATATATTCATAGAAAAAAAGAAATTACTCATTGATGAAAAGACAAAGGACAAAATAAAAAAAGCAATAAAAAGAGCCAAAAGTAATCTAGGAAGTTACGCCTCTACAAATAAGGCTATTGACTACTATATTAGAGACTATGCTCTACTTTTTATTCCACTTACTCTATCAGAAAAGTTGTTAAGTATTGGAAGAGTCCCCCTTACTGTATTTCTTGCTTTTCATCATGCAGTTAAATGAACTTTTTAAGAAGATATCTAGAGTTCTTTAATCTCATTTAATACTTCTTCCGTGTTACTTGTATGCGTTAAAAAGAAATGTAATTTGCCCTTACCCAACTTAGCCCATTTATCAGCAATCTCCACTTTATAGCCAGTATCTTCGTTGCTTATCCTATCTCCGCCTTTCCACTCAATAGCTAGAAAGTTGCCTTTCTTTGTTATTGCTATAAAATCAGGATAGAATTTATTTGGTCTCCATCCTTGTATGTAGAAAGGATCTTTCTTCTCTTTATTTCTTACCCAAAACTTAATATTTGGTAAGGCTTCAGAATCAAGTCGAGATATGAAAGTATGCTCTTCTTTGTTTAGCTTACCAATGTCTTCATAGAAATTTCTCTTAAACTTTTCTCCAACTCTATCCGCAATCATTACTTTATCTGAGAATTTCTCAAACTCTTTTACCTTAATCTTCTTATTTTCTATAGATTTGTCAAACTGTTTCTTTGCATACTCAATAAGCCTATCCCGAATAATATCATCTAATTTATCCTTAAAGACAAAGCGATTAACTGAAAGTTCAGATAAGCTATATTTCTTTAGTTGATACTCAACTGCTTTATCCAAAAACTTAATCTTATCACCTTGATCAATCATAACAAACTTAAGCTTTCCATCTAGCCATGAAATAAGTTCTTTCTGAGAGAAATTTTTATCAAGATATGTAATATTGAGAGTTGTCTGCCTCTCTTTTACCCATTCATTTTCTTTATGTATGTCTAAGAGAAGTCTACCATCATTATCATAGTGAATTTTAAAATCAAACTGAGTATCTTGCTTTGAAAGCTCAAAATCTTCACCTATAAGGTCTGCGAACTCTAAAGGCTCATCTTCAAAAGCCATAATTGGAACAAACAAGTCATCTTTTACAGTTTTGCCTACTTCAAACTCATATTTAGCATTTTTCTCTTCTGCATTAACTAAATCATGTCTACTGAAACCGTTGGTTTCTAATCCATCTATAATCTCATTTGCTACTTCATTGAAATTCTTTCCTGTAGCAAAGATATAGGAATTATTTAATTCGGGATTCTTCTTTTCTTTGGCATTTGGTAATCTTACAATTCTGCCTATTATTTGTTCAACAGATATTTTAGATCCTATATTTGCTACAGATATTAAGATATAAGCAAATGAACAATCCCATCCCTCTGCTAAAGCATTAACGGTTATTATGTAGTTTATAGGACATTTCTTACTAAACAAGTCTATCCCATCTAGCTGATTTCGAGAAGAAGTCTTTATTGCAATTTCTTCTTCTGGGATCTTGTGTTCTTTCATTAAGAAATCTTTTATGTGCTGAACTGTAATAATAGTAGTTTTATCGCTTTCCTTTTCTTGTTGTGCTTGTAAGAGCGCAATAGGTCTAATGTATTCACCTTTCTCTTTCTTTGCAATGTCAGATAATTCTTTTCTCTTAAGTATTCCTCGAGTAACTGCTTGTTGCCATTGTGAAACGCTCTCCAAAACTATTGGGATTTTAACCATCTTTTCTTCTTTTAATTCGACAGAACTCGTTTTTACTAATACATTACTTTCCTTTCTTGGTGTTGCTGTATATTCTATGATAAAACAAGGATTAAGATCTTTTAAAAACTGAATAGATAAATCTGTTTTTGTTCTATGCCCCTCATCGATTACAATTAAAGGATTACTTATTCTTATGACATTCGCTAAAGAATTAATCACTGTACCAAATTCGTCTTTCTCTAATTTACTATCATCTGTTATATTTTCAAAATGGCTTATGAGCTCTCCGTTTTCTTGATACACTTTATACTTATTTTGTAACTTCTTATCTTTTCTAAAAGAATCGAGACTAGATATAACAATACAAAGATTATTCTCTACATCTTGTTTTCTAATCCTTAATGCTTCTTCGTTTGAGAATATTCTTATTTTGTTATCGAAGTATTCATCTAATATTTTCCTGTGAAAATCATTTTTGTCATTAAGTTTTCTTAATGTTTGAGATTTTATTGCCTCAGAAGGAACAAACCACATAATTATCCCTCTTTCTAATTTATTTTCTAAGGAGATATCTATTATTTCTTTAATTGAATGACAAGCAACGAGAGTTTTACCGCCACCCGTTGGAATCTTAATACATACAAATGGCACATTTCCAAAGAACTCCTCGTTGTATTTCTCTCCAACTTTAGAGATAAATGCATGCTTTGCTCCAAACTTGTTTAATTCCTTCAAATAATCTTTTAATTCTTCAATTGCTTTTTCTTGATACTTTTTAAGTTCCATTAATAAATTCTTACCTCATAAGGAATTTGTTTAAACTGAATATTGTTTTTTTCTAAAGTTTCTTCATCAAGAAGACATTTATCTGCATAAATAATTCTTGCATTATCATCTTTCTTAATACTCTTTAAAAAAGATTTGTTGAGTATATTCTTACCTCTTTCTTTAAAGATGAGATAATAATCGGTTTCGTTAAGACTTCCGATAAAACTTTTACTGATTTGTTTTTTATCTAAATTAGTCTGCGTTTCTGTAAAATAAACGTATTGTGCTAGTTGCTCAAATGTACATTCTTCATCTATCTTTCCTTCCTCATTAAATAATGGTTTGTCAAGTTCGCAAAACTCAAATCCGTTATCATAGCTTTCGTTTTTAATTACTCTCTTTATTCTCTCCGTAGTTATTTCTTTAGCGACATGGTCTTCCATCTCGATAAGAATAAATCTTCTATTGCCTCCATCTTGTTTGTTTAACCTTAGAACTGCATGTCCCGTTGTTCCAGAACCTGCAAAGGAATCTAAAATTAAATCTTGATTATTACATGAGATTCTTATAAGATGCTCTATTAGCTCGACTGGCTTAGGATATGCAAATATATTCTCTTGTAAAATAGAAACTAATACCTCTTTCCCTGTTTCAGTTCTTCCAAATCTTGTATCTACTAGCAAAGTTTTTGGTGTAACACCCTCTGGGCGATAATATCTAGTATAAACTTTACCATTTTTGAAAACGAGTTGATCATAATCACATTTTACTTTATCCTTGCCCCATCTCCAACACGAACGCTTACCTTTTATTATGCGAGGTTGGTAGATATTACCTTCTGGATCTTTAATATCGAAAATAAGACTATCGCTCTGCCTAATAGAGGATTTGTCTAAGGTAACTAAACCATATTCCTCCCCATGTTCATCTTTAAATGGATATAAAGCATCAGCAAGTACATGTTCTGTATCTAAGTTAATCTTAAATAAATCAAATTTCTTAGCATAAACTAAAATATACTCATGCTCATTTACAAAATTATTAGAATCGTTTCCACCACCTTGCTTTTTCTTCCAAATAAGTTGAGATACAAAATTTTCAAGACCAAAAATTTCATCCAATAACAATTTTAAATTTCCTTGCTCATTGTCATCAATACTAATAAAGATTATTCCCTCATTGCTTAATAAATCTCTTAGTAACCTAAGTCTAGGATACATCATACACAACCATTTATCATGTCTACACAGATCTTCAGATTCTCCGCCAACAACTTTGCCCAACCACCTTTTTATCTTAGGAGAGTTAACTTTATCATTATAAACCCAACCTTCGTTTCCAGTATTGTAAGGTGGATCAATATAGATGCATTTTATTTTACCATAATAGTATGGCATAAGGGCTTTTAGGGCTTCTAAATTGTCTCCATGAACAATGAGGTTCTGAGATGATTCTCCAACTGAGAGAGATTTAATCTTTTTTAAAAGTCTAAACGGCACTTCTTTATCATGATTTACTACTTGCTCTTTTCCTATCCAGTTTAAAGTCGGCATTCTATGAAATTACCTTCATGTAACAAATTAGTGACATGCTACTTTTAAGCCTTGCTATCTCTTTGTATCATGTCTAAGAGAAGAAAGGCACTTGAAATAAAGAAAGAAATTCTAAAAATTTTAAGAGAATGTGGTGAGCTTTCGCTTAGAGAATTAGATATTAAGGTTAGGACAAATTCTCAAACAATAAGAGACCAAATAGAAGAACTTGAGTTTTTTGAAAAAGTTATTAAAATTAAACATGACAAGAATGATGTTAATGGTAGACCTTTTACTACCGTTAAACTAAAACAATAGTTTTCACGGAACGAACGGAAAGGGAACCCACCACTACCCCAGAGCACCATTGCCGTTCATTCCGCCAAGATCATCAAAATCTTCTCTTGGTCGAGTTCTAGCTTCTACAAATTTGACATAATCGAAGTTTGGAATGGCTATTCTCACTCTTCCGCCTTGTTTATGGTTTGTTTTATTCTGTAAAATGATCAAATCCATCATTTGAAGCTGAGTTAAGAAATCTCTAAACCTTCTATCTCCAACAGGAATCAAGCGCTTTTCCTTACAAAAACCGATATATTTGTTATATGAATTTGGGTAAGTAATGGCAAAACCACCCCTTTCTCGTGCATCTATTGCTATAGAACCTAGAACTATTCTTAATTGAGGTGGAAGTGCGTTGAAGATAGCCTCAAATTCTAGTTTCTCTACTTCTTTAATGACTAAAGAGACTATTTCAGCATCTATAGCATTTCTGCCTAACTTGTCAGTTATGATAGCACTTTGTTCTAAAGACTTAAGGGCAAAACGAATATCCCCTATTCCTGCGCTGTGTTTGGCTATTTCAGCCAAGATTTCAATGCTATAGCTATTCTCTATTAGTCCTAACTCTGCTCTCTGACTTAGGATCTGATAAATCTCGCTCAAGTTATATGACTCTATGTTTTTTACGTCTATTCCTAATCTGCTGTAAATTCTTGGATCAAACTTACTAAGAACATTCGTATCATTTGAAATAAGAATAAAACTAGCATCACCATAATTAAGTAATGGGAAGAAAATTTCTTGATGATTTTCTTTTTTAGATAGAATTTTATCAACTTCATCAAAAATAAACGCAATCCTTTTTACTCTTTTAGCTTCTAAACGCTTTTTGAGTTGTTCTGCTAACTCTGATCTAGTCTTTCCATGACAAAAATAAGGTTTTCCTGTGAGAGTTTCTATAATCTTCTCTGCCATTGCGCTGTAACTGGTACATTCAGAGCAGTTAAGATATACTTGCAAATAACCATTTCCAAGCTGTTTAAGTGCTTTCGTAACTGAAACGGTCTTTCCTGTTCCCGTAATTCCGGCAAGCAAAACTCGATATCTGCCTATTGACAGCCCTTCTGAAATGTCCTTTACTAGCTGTTCTCTGGCAGGAAGATCATCAGGCACGTAATGAGGACTAAGAAATCGTAGGTTTTTTATGACAGTCATATGGCTTTTTTGAGCCGTTTAGTAACTTCCTGCTCTATTTCTACCTCTTTTATCAAATCTACCCAGAAATCACGCAGTGCTTTCCACGCTTTGTCTAGTTCTTCAGGATACTGCTGTGCTGTTGGCTCTGTGCTCTGCACTGCTTCACTGCTCTGCACTGCTTCACTGCTCTGCATGCTCCTGCTCCTCTTGCACTGCTCTTATCAGCGCTGTTCTGCCATTTGTCCACAGCTCAATTAGGTTAAAACGTCCTAAAGTAGCTAAACAGTCATTTACAGACTGTCCAGACATTCCACAATCTTGTATGATCTGCGTTTTCGTAACTGGCTTTTCTTGCTCTTTTAGGTAGCTAAGCACCTTTTCTGTTGATTTGTTTGTTGCCATCTTTTCTATTTCTATATACAATAAAGTCCGAGAAAATAATATAGCTATGGGCTAAAAAGGGACTTTTTCGTTATTTTCATAGAAGAAAAGCTCCGAAATATAATATAGTTAATGCCTGAAAAAGCCAATTTTACCAATTTTTACTATATGAATTATGAATAACTTAAGATAGGTTTTTAATATAGAAATGCACGAAATTACTGAGGAAAACTAATGAAAATAAATGAAATAACTCTTCACAATTTTCGATCAATAAAAGATGGAAAGGTATCTTTAGCGGATTATTCTTTATTGATTGGTGCAAACAACTCTGGAAAAACAGGAGTGATTGATGCAATTAGAATTTTCTATGAAGCTAGCATAAAGTTTGACTTAGAAAGAGATTTTCCAAAGTTCAAGACAGAAGATAATGAAAGTTGGGTTGAAATAGAGTATCTCCTTTCTAAAGAAGAAACTGATGGTTTAAAGGAAGAATATCGAATCGCCCCTAATAAATTCAAAGTTAGAAAATATTTTAAATCAGTTGATTCTGATTTAGTTAAATCCAATCAAAGTAATATTTATGCCTATGAGAATGGACTTCTTTCCAAAAATTTATTTTATGGCGCTAAAAACATCTCTCAAGCAAAACTTGGCGAAGTGATCCATATACCTGCAGTCAGCTCAATAGATGAACAAACAAAAATGAGCGGTCCTTCAACCTTAAGAAATGTTTTAGACTTTGTTATGAAAAAAGTAGTAAAGAATAGTTCAGCTTATGAAAAATTGCAAAAATCATTTGAAGAATTTAACGAGGTTTTTCAGAAAGAAACATCTGATGATGGAGTTTCATTGAATAAACTTAAAGAAGATATAAATGCAGAGATTTCCGGTTGGGGAGCTTCTATTGGAATTGACATAAACCCTGTAGATCCCGCACTTATAATTAAAAGTTTAGTTTCTCACCATATAAATGAATCTTCTTTGGAAGGTCATAAAATGAACATGGCGAATTTCGGACAAGGCTTTCAACGGTACATGATTTATACTTTACTTAAAATTTCTACTAAATATAGAGATAAATCTAAAGCCTCTTCTAAAAAAGATTTTCTACCACAGTTTACCTTTCTTCTTTTTGATGAACCAGAAGCGTTTCTTCATCCAACTCAACAAGAAATATTAAATTTGAGTCTGGAAGAGATATCCAAAGATGAAGAACAACAAGTGCTTATTTCCACACATTCTCCGTCTTTTGTAAGTAAGAATATAGAGAATATTCGTTCACTAACAAGACTAAATAAAATTGGAGCTGAGACTAGATTTTATCAAATTAATAATGATAAACTTTCTGAAGTTCTCATGCAAAACATAGAAGATTTAAGAGTTTTGATGGGAGAAAGTCTTCAAGAAAACGACTTAGAGTTAGAATCTTTAAGATACTCTTGTTGGTTGGACTCTGCAAGAAGCTCTGCTTTTTTTGCTAATTTTGTCTTACTTTGCGAAGGAGCATCAGAAAAAGTTTTGATCGAGTACTTAATAAAAACAGGGAAAATAGAAGTTACGAATAAAGAAATCTATGTTTTAGATGCTATGGGAAAATACAATTTACATAGATACATGAATTTGTTTAGCCTTATGGGGGTACAACACTCTGTTTTATTTGATAGCGATAATAATTCTGAAAGAAATAAAAAAATTAACGACTTTCTTAAAAATAACAAGAATAGCTTTACAAAAGAGATTCACTCATTTGATAAAGAATTGGAAGATTTCTTAGGTATTCCAAAGTGTGCAGATAAGCATAGAAAACCGATTGAAGTTTTATGGAACTATAAAAACGGTAAAATTGAAGAATCTAAATTAACTGCGTTAAAAGAAATAATATTGAAATTGATTCGATAGAAAACTTTATATATGGTTTTTAACCATAATATTATGGTTAAAGATGGCTAATGAAACAATAGAGATATTAAAGGTTCTCATAGGAAACAGGGAAGAAACTTACAGCATAAGAAAAATAGCTTTGCTGAGAAAGATAAACTACAAATCCGCTTATAATGCTGTAAAAACTCTTAAGAAAGAAGGAATTATTGAGTTAAAGAAAGTAGGTAATACCGTTGTTTGCTCTTTTAATGATAAGTTTAATGATTTAGTGTTCAAAGCAGAATATCTTAGAAGAGAAGGTTTGTTCAGAAAAAAGGATTTTCTACTAATTTATAATCATCTTGCAGAGTTAAAATTTCCTTTTATTGCTCTTTTGTTTGGAAGTCACATTAAAGGTACAGCAACTAAACACTCAGATATAGATTTATTGATAATCTCAAGCGATGAAGAGGCAAAAGAAGTTGAGAGAAAATTGAACTTATTGTCTTACAAGATTCATCTAACTCCTGTGACTTATGAAAGTTTTATTCGCATGGCGAGAAGTAAAGAGTTTACAGTAGTGAGCGAAGCAATTAAAAAGAATATTATTCTAGTCGGAATAGAGGACTATTACAGATTATTAAAAAATGCTCAATAAAGATAGAATAAAAGAAGCTGAAACAAACGTTAGATCTTATTTTAATGAAGGTTTGCTTAAAAAAGAATCTCTCAACACCGATGCTCTAAGGGTTTTGTTAAGAAATGCAGAAGAAAGCATTGCATCTGCGGAAAAATTGAATTCTGAAAGGACTTCTGATTTATGGGTTATTGTTTGCTCCTACTATTCTATGTTCTATATTGCCAACGCTGTCCTTCGTAAATTAGGCTATAAGGTAGGAGAGAAGATTGCGCATAAGGTAACTGCTGACGCTTTGATCGTGTATGTTCGAGGAAAGCTCAAAGGATCACTAATTGAAGAATATGAAGCTACTAAAGATGAAGCGCTTAATTTAGCAGGTATAAAGGCAGACTCATTGATTGAATCATTTGACTTTGAGAAAAGCAAGAGAAGTAGCATTCAGTATAGCACAGATAATCTTGAGAAACAGTCGAAAGCTAAGACTTCTCTACAAAGAGCTAAGGTTTTCTCTCAAGAAATGAAGAAATTCCTTGTAGAAGGCGATAAAAAGACAAGATGAACGATTTTTCTAACTTACACATAAAAATAATTCCCAGTTGGGACACTTCTTTCTAAAGCGTGGTCCGGGCGTTACCCTATCATGCGTTTTTCATGGGAGGTATTTTGTCCTTATGTTTGTTCAAAACTCTCAGGCGGGGCGTATTTAAGGCTATTGTCGAGAGTCAAAGGATATTTTCGAGTGGGTG